>OGUJ01000817.1_pt1 | contig 21362 bp, 11 predicted proteins | sample 1573661 | NCBI WGS metagenome assembly OGUJ01 (sample SAMEA2581933, study PRJEB24529) | metagenome | biome: Human gut stool | place: China | collected 2011
GTGGTGTAGGTTTTGTTACCATCACTTCCATGACAAGCGGTTACCGTCCTACGGTGCGACATACGTTTGGCGGATGGTCCAGTCATGCGGTAACAGACAGCGTCTATTTCGATAAGAAGAAACAAGGCATATCCGGTCATTATTTCGTTCCCCGCAACGGAGCTTATGTAGAACTGCGCGGGCAAAATAAATATGCCTCCCTGCTCGATACTTGCCAGCGTGCCTCCATCTTCTTCCATAACAGAGACTCCGTTCTCCTTTCTGCTCGTGTGAACAAAGGAGAAAACAAGAATTATTCATTAGGCCCTTCCGACGGATTGCAGCAAATTCAGGTAGACGGACGCATCGGCTCTATCCGTTGGACAGTAGACCGTGCAGACTCTACATTGTTCTATGGTTTGGCAATGGATGGAAAGAAAGGAATCATTCTCGACAACTTCTCGTTGCGTGGCAGTTCCGGTCTTTCTCTGTGGGGCATTCCTTCACAGATGTTGAAACAGTTTAACCGCCAACGTCCTTACGACCTCATTATCCTCGAATATGGTTTGAATGTAGCTACCGAACGGGGACGCAATTATGATAACTATCAAAAAGGACTGCTCACAGCTATCGAGCATTTGAAAGAATGTTTCCCACAAGCAGGAATCCTGTTGTTGAGCGTCGGCGACCGTGATTCTAAAAACGAGAACGGTGAACTTCGTACCATGCCCGGTGTGAAGAATCTGATTCGTTATCAGCAGAACATTGCAGCCGAAAGCGGCATCGCCTTTTGGAATATGTTTGAAGCAATGGGCGGAGAAGGCAGCATGGCAAAACTGGTGCATGCCAAACCTTCTATGGCAAATTACGATTATACGCATATAAACTTCCGTGGCGGCAAGCATTTGGCGGGACTACTTTATGAAACGATGATCTATGGTAAGGAACAATACGACAGGAGGCGTGCTTATGAGCAAGAATAATCTGCAGTCTGTCTTTATTCTTATTCTCGCCGGTATGTTGAGTGTTCCTTGTTTCCTTGCAGAAGCAATCGCGCAAGACCGTATCCCTGTATGTCCTCCACTGGGAAAGACCGCAAAACTTATAAAGCCTTTACGGGAAATGAACTGGGCGAATGATACGATCACTGTACAAATATCCTTCCCTTCAGCTTTCCGCGAAACCGGTCGGAATGAGATTATTGACAGTATCGCTCTGCTAGCTCCCGTCTTCGAACATCTTCGCCAGGTGCGTGCCGGACTCTCCGAAGATACAGTCCGTATCGTTCATATTGGCGACAGCCATGTACGTGGACATATCTACCCTCAAACCATCGGTGCCCGTTTGACAGAAACTTTCGGTGCTGTTTCTTATATAGATAAAGGCGTCAACGGAGCTACTTGCCTTACCTTTACCCATCCGGATCGTATTGCCGAAATTGCCGCCCTGAAGCCCGAATTGTTGATTCTCTCTTTCGGAACCAATGAAAGCCATAACCGGCGTTATAATATAAATGTGCACTACAATCAGATGGATGAACTGGTGAAACTGTTGCGCGACAGTCTTCCTAACGTACCCATTCTTCTGACTACCCCTCCCGGTTCTTATGAAAGTTTCCGGCAGCGAAGGCGTAGACGCACGTATGCCATCAATCCACGTACAGCGACAGCAGCGGAAACCATTCGTCGTTATGCAAAAGACCATCGTCTGCTCGTGTGGGATATGTACGATGTAGTCGGAGGGAAGCGCCGTGCCTGCACGAACTGGACGGACGCAAAACTGATGCGGCCCGATCATGTACATTATTTACCCGAAGGATACATCCTGCAAGGAAATTTATTATACCAAGCACTTATCAAAGCATATAATGACTATGTTTCCCATTGATATAGATTTCAGTAGACTGAAAGAGGTACTTACCTACGATCCGCAAGCGCCAATGATATTCAGCAGCGGTATCTTCCTTTGGTTGTTCGCTGCTTTCATGGTGGTGTATGTGTTGTTACAACGCAAATACACCGCCCGTATCATGTTTGTTACTCTCTTCTCCTATTATTTTTACTATAAGAGTAGCGGCACCTATTTTTTCCTGCTTGCCATAGTCACCGTTGCCGACTTCTTCCTTGCGCAACTTATGGATCGTGCAGAGGGTTATTGGAAACGTAAAGGATTGGTTGCTTTGAGTTTGGGAGTTAATTTAGGACTTCTTGTCTATTTCAAATATACCAATTTTCTGGGTGGAGTGATTGCGTCATTGATGGGAGGAGAATTTACTGCTCTCGATATATTCCTGCCGGTCGGCATCTCCTTTTTCACTTTCCAGTCATTGAGCTACACCATCGACGTTTACCGAAAGGAAATAAAGCCATTGACCAATCTTTTGGACTATGCTTTCTACGTATCTTTCTTCCCCCAATTGGTGGCAGGACCTATCGTGCGTGCCCGCGACTTTATCCCGCAAATCCGGAAGCCCTTATTCGTTTCGCAGGAGATGTTCGGACGCGGAATCTTTCTGATCGTTTCCGGTCTTTTCAAGAAAGCCATCATATCCGATTATATCAGCGTCAACTTTGTAGAACGTATTTTTGACAACCCTACTCTCTATTCTGGTGTTGAGAATCTGATGGGCGTATATGGTTATGCTCTGCAGATTTACTGTGACTTTTCTGGATATAGCGACATGGCTATCGGTATCGCTTTGTTATTAGGTTTCCATTTCAATCTCAACTTTAATTCTCCTTATAAGTCGGCCTCTATCACGGAGTTTTGGCGGCGTTGGCATATCTCTTTATCCAGTTGGCTAAAAGATTATTTATACATTTCTCTGGGAGGAAACCGAAAAGGTAAATTCCGACAATACCTCAACCTGATAATTACCATGTTTATTGGTGGTTTGTGGCATGGCGCCTCCTGGAACTTCGTTCTTTGGGGAACCTTTCATGGAGTAGCTTTGGCATTACATAAAATGTGGATGTCTATCACCGGGCGTAAGAAAGGAGAGGAAAGTCACGGCTGGCGACGTGTGTTCGGAGTAATTATTACTTTCCATTTCGTATGTTTCTGCTGGATATTCTTCCGCAATGCCGATTTCCAGAATTCAATGGATATGCTGGGACAGATATTCACCACTTTCCGTCCGCAACTGTTCCCGCAATTACTAGAAGGATATTGGAAAGTGTTTGCGTTGATATTGCTTGGCTTCCTGCTTCATTTTGCTCCCGATAGTTGGGAAAATGCAGTTTGTCGAGGAGTGATCCGTTTGCCTTTCGTAGGAAAAGCTGTTTTGATGGTAGCTTTGATTTATCTGGTTATTCAGATGAAGAGTTCGGAGATTCAGCCGTTCATATATTTCCAATTCTAATTAGTTGAATTTACTTTTGTACATTGGTTTAAAACCAAGAATCCGTTTCTCACCGAGAAACAAGTGTTTCCACACCGAGGAAACTACAGTTTCTCGGTGAGGAACAAATTGTTGGTTAAAATGCGGAAATGAAGTTTCCAATAAGTTTCTCTAATAAATCTATCCCTGCACTGTTGTATGGCAAAGGTAGACTTATTAGAGAAATTATAAAATATCGATTGGCTTTGCTGTTGCTAATTCAACGGAATGTCTTTGATGCAACGTAGCCGATTTTTATCTGTGTCGTCTTTATCAGCACGTTCGTATATAGTAAGACCATAATTTACATCAATAAGACCACTCGTTGCTTCATTTAGAGAGTATGAAGTAGAACTTTGTTCTGTGGAACTCCAATATCCATTACTGAAATAATTCGCCGCTTTTGCCTTGTTTAACTTCTCAAAACCTGTTTCTGAAGAAAACTGTTCTAATTCGTGAGCGAATACTAAAATCATGGATAATTCTCGACTATTGGGTACGCGCCAACTTCCGGGCTCATCTTTCCCGCTCTTACCTTTATAGGCATAACATCCGGTATTCATTGCTTTTGATGAGATATCCCAGCCTTGGCTATTGGCAGTATTGAGTCTTCCGTTCGCTTCAGCCCAAGTCATTGTGATACTATTGGATTTTGGAGTACCTTCAGTGTCTTGAAGTATACTGCTTGCAGAGTTACTTTTCGTGTCGCCATCATTATATACGTCTGTAGGTGATACGATAAATCTTGGTGAAGAAAAAGAGGACACTAAAGTTTGGAGTGTGACGGTAGTAGTAGTCTTACTCGGCGGATAATTTTTTCTTCCGCGGAAAACTTTTTTATCTAAAGGTCGGGAAGCATCTTTTTGAGGGTTCTCCGGGTCATATTCCGTACCTTCTGTAGAATAACTGTATAGGTCCAGTTCCTCATATAGCTCGGTTTTCCCTTCTGCAGTGGTTCTATCTGTGATTCCGTAAGGCAGAGTTGATAAATCTATCAGGGCATAGGTGTCTCCATTGTCTATATATGTGGTTACTTTGGTTCCTGTTTTTTTTTCTGGAGGAACAGGTATGTCTCTGACACAGCGAACCCGTTTCCAACCGTTTTTACTTGCGTTGCTGGAAAACCAGCCTCCCCCCTCCATATTCCAACCGGTAGCATCGGTTGCACTACATTCCAATGCTAATGCGTTCGGGTCATCATAAATGATAGTTCCTGCGGAGGTCAGTATCCCGAATGCCTGATATGTGGATGGCAAATACCATTCAAATTCATTCTTTTCAGGATCATCCGGTAGATAATCTATCACACCGTTTCCGTTTTTATCTCTGTTTAAATCATGACAGAATCTTGCCTGGAAACTATTATAATAATTATATTGATATAAATCTATATTACCATTGATTTTCCGCATAGGTGGAATGATGCTTTCTTGCTCATTATTAACAACATAGTTCTTAGGGTTTGTTGCTAAATTGAATGTTGCTTGCTTGCCGTTCATAAAACTGCAGTAGTTTGTCTCGGGATTTTCTCCTTCCCATACATAATTGGTCATGACATTATAATATCCGGAGTACATGAAGGATGCTGTTACTATTTCATCGTCAATTTGGAAATTGTTCTCATTAAATGCATCAACGATGAGTCCCTTTGTGTATTGTCCATCCTCTATATCACCGCCAAATAGGCCGACATAATGTCCTTGTTTTTGCTTAATGGTATACTTCCCTTCTCGTTTTTTGGAGGTTCCTTCAGCGGTAATATCTTCGGTCGTTACTTTTACATAGAGAGTTCGTTCAGACACGAAATTGGCCGGCCGGTAGCTTGTAGCAGCATTATAAACCTTGTTTCTATCGAATTCGGGGTTCTCGTCAGTGATATACTCGTCTGCATATAGGTATAGTTTGAACCGTGTCGGTACAAAAATATTGGTTTCTATCTGGTTTGTGAGCACATTTGCGCCACCATTACGTACCACCTCCGTATAATTGGGGTATGATGACAGTTGAAGCCAGTTTTCCGTTGGAGAGTTCATATTGACTAATTGTGCACATTGTGCATCCTTATAAATGCCGACAGTCACCTTACGCCCTTGTGCATAGATGATAACAGGCCGCCATCCGTAGTGAGCGTCAAAATAAACATTGGTTGCTCCGGTTATTGTTCCAGTTCCGCTTCCGCTGCTTGTGGGATAGGAAGAGGATGAAAGATAAACTTTCTGGACGGCTGTGTAGGAGCGGATACGTCCGTCATTAAGATCTACAGAATTGATGATTGTTCGGAGATCATAGTAGCTGTTTGTTTCCACATCGAAATTGTTTGTGTTGTTATTTCCAACGTATATCTGGTGGACTGTATAAAGACTTCTATCGCTTTTGGCGTATGACCACGCTTCGATATTTGTGCCGGCTTCGGGTGCTTTTCCCGATCCGTCAGTCACTTTCCGATATCTGTCTCTTTCTGATACTATATCTGATATGGTTCCTTGTTTATTTTGCGCAACATACCATTGCGATGTGAAGAAACCATCCGTGTCCTTGTCTGCATCCCCGAAAGCATTGTCGCTTTCCAGGTCTGCCATCGGGATATTGTCTATTACGTCTTTATCTGCTGATGCGGGATTGATACACAGTTTGGTTGGTACTTTGAGCAGTCTCATGCCTTCAAGCGTGTTTTCCGTGACATCGAATTTGTGCTTCAGTGTGATGCGTGATACCAGACGCTTGACTTCTATGCCACCGGAGAAACCATCAGGTGTGCCGTAAACAATCTCACCGTTGTCGCTATTTCCTGTTTTATTTACGCTGATACCTTTCGCGGCTCCGGCGTATGGGATTTCGCTCTCATTGGTTATCCGCGAATAGTAGAGTCCGTTTCTGTTGTCGACATAGTCCAGTTGCAGGTTTTCAAGTTCCTTGATAGTCCGGACTTCCATCAGATTGCTCGCTACGGTTACTTTTTTGCCAAGTGCTACAATGTAGAGTGTCTGGTCAGTACCTACACGTAGCGTGACGTTTAATAGAGCCATTTCGTTTACCATCGTCACCTGGTCGGATACCTGCTGGGGCGAACCATGTATGGAGCCGTCACTATGAAACTGAAATAACCACAGATTATATAGCTCTGCCACCTCACCCGACCGCGTTTTTGTCAGAGACGCCTCTTTGAAGAATTCTACAGAGAAAGCATTATCAGTGGACATACTTCTCGATTGTAGTTCCTGCGGACTCGAAGCCGGAGGTATCTTAAAGCTAAGTTCTACTTTTACGCTTTCGCCTTCTTCTCCATTGCGGGAGGATGACAAAAGTTCTTCTCTGACACATGAGGTCAGAGTCATTATTGCCATTACTATGATTATGCTTGTTATTCTATTTCTCATTGTCACTAATTATTTTGGTAATAAGAATCTGATGCTATCTCGCGATATCCCAAACTGCCTATTTCGTTCATGTATACATGAAATACCAGTCCGATAACATCCGGCGTATTATTAGGGAGGATGTTCAGTTCCACGTCATATTCACGTTGGTTGTCATTTATAGTGGTGGCGATTGTGCTTTCTTCACCACGGGAAGCACCAAGATAGGTATATCGAACTTTAAGTTCAGCCCCTACAGGCATAGGTACGTCATCAGGAGTGAGTTCAATATGTATGGTATACTTGCCTCCCTCTTTTTTAATTCTATTATTATCTTCCAGATTATTGATACTTAGTTTTCCGCTGATGCTATATCCATTCTGTTTTATAGTGAAATAATAAGTATTCTCTTCACCAGTGAAGTGCATGGAAGTGAATTTTACTCCAAAAGTACGGTCTTCGTTTCTTGATTCTCTGCGCGCAATGTACGCTTTGGGAGTCTGGGTATAAGAGCCTTCGATTTCGTGCGTCACTCCTATGGCTAAAGGCTCGAATGAGAAGTCATCGAAATCGTTGGAGGTGCCTGCGTGTTCTCCGCTCTTGATAAGTTCCATTTTCCAGTATGGCACGTTGCTGTCCACATAGAAAGACAGTCCGTTGACGGCTGACCCCGTATAGCTTACGGAAGTAGGAGGATTGATTGTTATACGAGCTTCAGGAATGCTGTTTCTTACGCAACGAACGGTATATCCTTGTCCGGGAGCGGCTGCGTCGAGTGCTGCTGTCGGATTCCGGCTGTCGAAGGAGAATGCCTTGTTGCTTTCCGTGCTCCAATAGTTTCCCTTGTAATTATGGGAGGAAACCAGCACTCCGCTTTCATTGCGGTACTTGACGTTGGGTATCAGCAGTTCATGAAAAGAACAGTATCCATTATCATTTTTACTTTCTGCCCCGTTTGCTGCCTTCATCAATATGGTATATTCGGTAGGATTGGCCATGTGCCACTGTTGGTTGTCTACCTTCCCTTCCGCACCTATCTGATGAGGGGATAATGCTGCCAGACGGCAGGGATCTCCCTTACCCTGTGCTACCAGTTCGGGCGTATTCTCTGACGGGATATTGCTCGCATCCGTGATATAAGGGACATCATCCCAGTTACCGATACCCATCACATTGAAATCTCCGGGATACCAAATTACATCGTTGGTCGTTTCAACATCCGTCGGGGCAGTGAACTCCTGCTCTGTAGTGGTCGTAGCATCATTACCGGTAGCTATCAGGCTGCCGTATTTGAACAGGGCATCGTGGTAGGCGTCGCCTTTATATACTTTAAGTATGCCGGAATAAGCCGTGTAGTCACTCCACACATTGACATTCTTGTTGAAGTCCGCCTCCCGGTCACTCACGATGACCAGTCCTTCTACCGGAGCCCAATTAACCGCGATATTGTACAGTTTGACAGGTTCAATCACCACATAGATGCCTTTGCTGCCTATTTGCTTAATTGTAGCATACACATTGTAATTGGTATTACGAAGAAGCCTGAAATTAGCATCTCCTTCACGAAGCAGTATCTTGTACGTAGTGGGTATGCCCCCGTAGGTTGCGTTGATAAATATATAAGCGGCATAATCTGGGTCGGCGGCTTTTGTCTCGTCGTCTGCTCCATCCTTATAGAATGATTTTTCCGCAATAATGGCGGTAGGAAAGGAGTGGTATTGCTTGCCGTTGTACTCTTTGTCTCCCCCGGATGCGGAAATTGTAGATTCGGGACCGTTGAAGAGATTCAGATTGGTATTGTCGGTATCCTGTTGGTCTATCAGATAACTGTAACGCGGTATATTGACAACCTGCACGTTGCTGATTTTTATTTCTTCCTTCACCGCATCGTCCTGTCGCAAAAACACGGATACTTGCGACATCACGCGGGGCATATCGATGCTTGCGGTTGTGGATGCTGTCGTGAAATCACCTTTGTATCTGCCGCCTTCCGAATTGTATACGGGGCGCAGTTGCGCCACTCCTTGTCCGGACGTCGTTCCCGGTTGAATCTTTATCTCTCCCAGATTGGCCAACGGCATATTGCCGGAGGTCAGCGCGCTGCTTTGCCAGTCGAATCCGGCGCCGTCGATATCCGTACGCTTCGTCACGGCATTCAGTTTCTCCGTCAGTTCGGGCGTCTCGTTGATGATGGCGGCGAAAGAATATACTCCCGGGCTGACAGCAAGATTGAACAACCCGCTGTCGTCAACGTTCAGCGTCCCGTTGGAAGTGGTATAATTATTTAATAATGTCTCATTCTGAAAGAGCATGAAACGCACTTTCTCTATGGTCACTCCCTCCACCACGCTGCCGGTAAGGGCTTTGGTCTTTATCTGTACGGTCACTTTCTCCGCTTCAGGCAGGTTCATCACAGCGGATTCTTTGGCGCAGCCCGACAGGAGCGCGGCCGCGGCCAATGCCAGTATTCTATATCTTATTCTCATTTTCATATCCTATTCAGCAGGTTTCACGTTCACAATTTCCCATTCTCCGATAAAGATTCTGATGTTCAGGTTGGGACCGATGCGTACTTCCACCGGATGTTCGTATATCCGGTCGAAATCGCTCTGCGATTGGTAGATATATGCTCCCGTGTCGGGGTTGCGTGCCTTGAACAGCATACTGACGATGTCAATCGGCTGTTCCGGAATCCTGCGTCCGCCGGGTGTCTCGATATATAAAAGCACCGGGCGATCCATTGTCAGCCGCAATACCTTGATGTCGGCAGAGAGCGTGTTCGCGTCCATCGATGTCTTGAATGGAGAGTAGCGGACGGAGCGGGTGTACCCGTCAAATGTGTTGTCGGACTTATACCTCTCGTCGGTAGCAACCGCCCACAGTTTGAAGTCCGTATCCCGGTTTGCGGCGGGCGTGTCCCGGACTTCCGGCGTGAGATGTTCCAGTCCGCTTAAAGTGACTTTCAGTAGGTTGGTGTTGCGGATCAGTTCGATGCGCTGTGCGGTGACCACGCTGTTTTTAACTTCCACGGTTTCATAGGTATACATATCGCTTTGGGTATGGCGGGAGCCTGCCGCGCCATACCACAGGTCGTTTATCTCCTCTGCTTCCGGAACAAGTTCTTCGGGCAGTCCGGATGCCGTCCGGCATTTTAAGAACATATAGAGGTCGTCCGCCATTGTCGCTCCCAGCGTGACGTCTTTCCTTAAATTATGGCTTGCCGGATTTTTCATTTCTCCATGAAAATAAGTAGTGTTGTCTTTCTGCCCGTTATCCGCCCATGATATAATTCTGTATTTTCCCGGCGGCACTTTATCCAGATTCATCACATACTCGTCAGAGAGCTTTCCCCACGGGTTCGGTTTTGACACCGTCTGTATCTGTCCGTTTTGCAGGTAACTATATTCCAGTTTGTCTCCGTTGTCTGTCGCGTGGAGTTGAAGTATGCCGTCCGTGTCAAACAGGTACACGTGAATCCGCCGCACCTTTTCGCCGAAGAGATTGCCGTTGCCGGTATGATGGGTGAAGTAGAAATCGAGTCTGAGTCCCGAAAAGCAATCTTCCGTGTTCTCTTTGGTGCATCCTGCGAAAAGAGATGCAGTAATCAGGAGTATTCCTATGAAATATGTTCTATTCATTCTTTCTTTTATTTTCTCCGGTTAAAGTTCTACTTCCAAGTTTTTGTCTCTCCACTTGGAGACACGAAGTCCGAGTGCTAGATCTGCGCCTTCAGGTTCGGGCACGTGAGACGTCTGATCGAAATCTTTGATGATGGGATCAGATTCCGTTGCCTTATCGCCATCGGTAATGCGAACGTCCAGTCCTAATGACCATGGGGTGATAACGACATCATCAAGGTCGAGGGAATAGCAATACCCCGGCTTAAATGCGTTGATAATTTCATTATTACTTTTGTCGCTGAATGCCCTGACCGTCAACCAGCGTTTTATCTTATCGGTACTAAAGCCCATAATCAGATGAGGCATTCCGTCTTTGATTTGTTGCAAAGTAGCGTCTGCCGCCACCGATTGGGGAAAAAGATGAAAAGCGTTCACCTTTGTAGTCTCTGATGTTCTTGCGTCATACATATTGGACTGCTGTCCTCCTTTCTTGTATTCAGCAAAACCTGTGGTCATGTTCCAGTCGGAGATACCATCGTTAGTGTTCTTTATGATGGTGGCGGCGTTGAGGCTCGGCTTGAAATAATTCATATAAAAATAGAATCCGGTTGGCGTGCTGTTGATATCGAAGCCGTCGGGGAAGGGCGACCGGATGAGCCGGACACGATAGGAATAGATAGCGGCAGCGGTAGCGTCCGTTCCGTATTTCTTCCTGAAATTCTCCCGCGCGCCTGCTTCGGCTGCGGTGATATCGGCTTCGGTGAAGTTCTTGATTTTGTCTCTGCCTGCGGCTCCGTCCGTCCAGTCGAATGAAGCGCCTGTGGTTGCAGGGTTGGTGACCACGATTTCGCCCGGTATGATTTCAAACCGGCTCAATACGGGAGCCACTTCCACGATGGCTTTCACCTTGACGGAGAAAGGGTCAGATTCCTCGGGGATGACGATAATTTCTTTGGTAACTCCTTCGTAAGGAATCTCTGTCCGGTTCATGGTAGGGGCGGGCGGGTCGTCCTGACTGCTCACCTGTAACTGGTTGATAAGCGGATTCTCCTCTTTAAACCGATTTATCGTCACTTTCACGTATTGGGTTGTTACCGGAATCCTGGGTATGGAGAGTCTTGCCAATTCTCCGATGGCGGTATTCCTGATGCCTGCAATCTCTGCATCGGTGGCTGTATAGGTGAATATAGGAGCGGCTTCAAGAGATTGGTATAAATCGACTTTCAGCGTTTTTATCTCTGTGAAAGGCAATACATATCCTTTGCCGTCGTTGCCGGTGATGGGGTCGTCTACGGCTCTGCTGGAGATGCTGCCTAACGATAAATTAATTTGTAGCTCGATGCCGGAGGCTTCCGGCGAAGCAACGCGGCTCTCCTGGCTACAACCTGTCAGCATGGCAATCAACCCTACGAAAAAGACTTTTCTCATAATTCTGCATCAAAAAATGAATCTCATACTAACCGTTACAGGGTGCGGTTATCACCCGTTGCCGTCATTCTTTCCGGGGGAAGGGAGACGGCTTCGTGAAGGGAAGTGGTAATCAGCCACGTCCCCCCTTTTTTATGCGTCGTTTAACGTCCGGTAATGGTCGTAATTACCACTCGGGTTTCACGTTGACAATGGTCCACTCGGTGATCTTGACAAGAACGTCGAGGTCTTTGCCTACCGGTTCTGGATTCGGGTCTGTCGGGTCTACGGGTTCCGGTATGTCAGGACCTGCTGTACCGTTAGCAGTAACTTTCAGCTTGGCGGAATATTGATTGATATTAATATCGGCGGCATCCAACACGTATACTTTGCCGGCGTCGAAAGAGGTAATCAATGTTTCCGGCAACGCATCTGTTGTTCTCAATGCACGGATTGTCAGCCAGCGGGGGGCGGTTGCACCGTTTGCTTTAGTGGTAAGTTTCAGAACGAAGTGCGGCATACTTGTTTTTACATCGGTAGTGTTGGCACCTGTGCCGTTTGTTGCTGTTTGAGGGAATAAATTGTATGCGATAACTTTGTCTATATCTACAGTGGTATCGAACATTTTTTCCATATCACCATCTACTTTATATTTATCCTTAGCAGCATCGTTCCAGTTGCCTGCACCGTCGTTGGCATTTAAGACTAAATCTCCATCTTTGGTGAGAGGTATATTATTCATATAATATTCGTCAATACTTTCAATCGTGTATGCAGCATCGTATTCATACGTGACGGTGTATTTGTAATCCCATGCCGGATCGGGAGAGCTCGGATTCGCTTTTCTCCACGCTTCTTGAGCGGCTTTCTCTGCCGCTGCAATTGTGGCATCGCTTACATGGGTTTTAGCCTGGTCTTTTGTTCCGTCTGTAACTCCGGTTGGTAGTGTACCGCTTGTTGAACTATTCACCTTAATGTCTGATGCCTTGCCGTGAAACTCGAAACGTGACAATACAGGCGCCACGGAAACTTCGACACTGTAAAGGTCGTTAGTGCTGCCGTCTATTCTTTCACCACCTGGTGTTTTCAATGTGATATCTTTAGGTGTACCACGATATTCCATCTTCGTGTATCCTATCTGCAAGTCATTAATGTCGGCAGCACTCTTATCGACGTTCATATAAACGTTCACTTTAGTCGTAGCACTGGGAATGTTGCTAATATTAACGGATTTGCGGTCTGCAGCAGCGGCAGTCTGGTCGTCACCTTTTGCCGTAGCTACCTGCTCGGGTGTAAAGTCATACGTGCCAAGCGAAGCATTGGATGCGTTGAAATACTCGATGGTAATGTTTTGAATATTGCTTCTGACCGCTGTTATTGCTGTGGTCACTTTGTCATCGTTCATTCTCGTTTTAGGAGTAGCGACATCAAAAGAAAAATCGAGTGATTTCAGGTTCGTTGTTTCTTGGGTCACCTCGTTGTTCTCATTGGAACAAGCGGAGAGAGTGGCGGCGAATAAAGCCATGAAAATAATTTTCTTCATTGTTTTTATAAATAAAATGTTTAATAATTGCGTCAGCTTTTGCTTTAGCTTTTGTTTTGCCCGTTTGATAGTTTGGTCCCTAAGCAAACTATAGGTGAATGCTTACCTGTAGGAGGTTGTTTTTTTGTTATGCTTTCTTGTTTTTTTTGGTGTTTATAAATCTGTTATTTATCTCTGTTATTAATCTTTGTTGTTCATCTCTGCTGTTTTTTCTTTGACTGTTGTTGCCTGATAAGAATGGCATTCTCCTGTTTCTTTGCCATTTCTGCCAGATTTTGTTTGGCTTCCGGCAGTCCGGCTTCCGTTGCTTTGTTCAGGTGTGATGCTGCTTTGTCATAGTTGCCGCAAAGCATTTCCAGTACTCCCATTGTGTTGTGGTATTCGGGGATATCGAGTGATTCTTCTATTTTGCTCAAATATTGTTTGGCGTAGACCGTATCTTTGCGTGACAACGCGGCTGCCGCTGCATTCAGATTGGCGGTCACGTCGTCGGGATATAGCTTTACGGCAGTTTCGAACAGGTCGATAAACTCTTGTGATCCCTTTTCGTAGGTGTTGGCAACAAGGAACATCTCATTCAAGCTAAGGTTCAGCGGACGGCTTTTGAACACCTCTTTAGCCTGTTCGATGCTGAAATTTCTGACGTCAAAGTCAATCTTGCAAATCGCTTTGCGAAGTAAGGGGCAGAATTCCCGGATGATGTATCTGTATGGCTCGCCGCCTTTCAGGTTCATCAATGTTTTTTTGCGTCTCACTTGGGCAGCGTAGTCACATTCGGCCGGGAAAGACCCGATGAACTCCAATACTTCTTTACGATACGGCATTTGGGACGCCTCTACACATTCTTTGAGTCCGTCCCAGTTCTCACCTCCGAAAGCGACTTGGTATAAACTCCGCGGATAATCGAATTGTGAAGCCAAATAACCGGTCAGTGCTTTGGCCCGACCTTCGGACAACCGTTGATTGTTGGACAGCAAGCCTTCCGGTGAAGCGTAGCCGATTACGTTAATCGCGCGGACTGTGACGTCCGGGTCGTCTTTTATCCCGGCAACGAGGTCGGTGACTTTCTTCAGTTCCTGCGGATTATTCATGTAATCGGGGCGGATGTCGGTCTTGTTTACAACGAAATCCAGAAAAGCCTCGCTGATGATTTCGCGTCTTTTTACTGGTTCGACGACAGGTTGCACGTATGCCATGCTGGGAGTTATTTCGTACGGCTCTATTATTTTCTCTAGCGTTATACGGTTGGCAAGCATGGTGATGCCTATCCTCCGCGCAGGATTGCCGCAGCCGCAAAGGTCTTCATACATATCTAGCTTTGCGTCCGCCATCCACGGGTTGTATTTCACGGCTACACTATATGCAATTGTTTTTGCGTTCCCCGATTTGAATCCGGGGACGACTGCATACGGAACTTCTGCGGCATACGCCGCTTTTTCCCGGTTGCTCATCAAGGCGGTTTCCCGTCGGTACACGTTATAGTTTTCACGTCCTTTGACGACTACTTCGGGCAGGTCCAGCCTGTCGCCTGCCGCTACCAGAGCGGGAACCAGGCTGATCGAACGACGTGAATCTACGTTTACCCCGGAAATATCGAAAGAGAGTTTCACGTACACTGAATCCCCTTCCTGTTGCAGGGACAGCGCCGTGACGTGTATTTTCCCGGAATACTCTTTTTGCTGTGCTGATGTGTTCGTGCAGAACAACAACACGATGACGAATAGCATATATTGTCTTTTCATGTTTGTTTGTCTATTTAAGGTAATATATCAGTGATATTCCTGCTTTCGTAGGACCGAAATAATTTCTGCTTTCTGTTCCGACCTTTTCGCCGCACTTTTGGCATTTGTACTTGTCATAGTGCAAGCGTGCATATCCGATTCCTAGATTGGCTTCAATACTCCATCGTATGCCTAGAAAGAAGTTGTAGCCGTATGAAATTCCCCCTCCGTAGCCATAGCCTTCGAAGCGGTATTCTTTAGAACCTTTTCCGAATATGAGTGGCAAATCCTGTTGCGCAATATTATATTGGCTACCGAGAACGTGCACTCCGAGAAAGTGTCCGGAGAAGCGTTGGCATAGCCAGTAACGATATTCTATTTCGCCTAGCCAGTGGACTAGTTTTTTGTTGTTTTCAGCCGTTCCGTCAAGATTCCAGGGATTATAGCCGCCGCCTAAATCGAGTGTGCTTCTTTTACCCAAACCTATTTCAAGACTAAGATTCGGGGTATAGGTATAACCTCCGTAAAGTAAATTTGTTTTTATGGCTATATCCTGCGCTCTCGAGTATGAAACGAGGAGGGTTAGGATGAGGAGGGTGAAAATACTTCTTATTTTCATTGTATTTACTTGTTGATTATTTTTGTATGTGTGTTTTTAAGCTTGTACTATTTGCCAGTTTGTTTCGTTAATTGAAAAAAATGTAATATCTGCCTATTCTTTCTCTTCAAAAGAGACGGAATAAAACTTGTATTATGTGCGTAATCGTCTTATAATTAGATGTGTAGTTGTGCGCTTGGCTGACGGAAAGTTCCTTTTATTTGTGAAATATGGGTAAATATATTTGCGGTAGCTTGAATTCATAGTGATCTGATTATTTTGAATATAGCTTAAACATTGTTTGAGAAATACTTGCGAGTAAAGATTTAAATTGTTTATTTTGCAAATAAATATTTTATTCCGTCTCTTTTGAAGAGAAAGAATTGCAGTGAACAATAATATGTAAATCAATTGATTATGCATAGACTTTAATTCCATCTTGCAGTCCTGCATATATTCTTATATACCGGAAATCAGTTTGGCATTAGCATCATCAATCACGGACCTGTCAAGAGATGAGAGATATATTCGGGTTGTCTTTTCGCTATTATGTCCCATACTTTCACTGATGATTTGTGTAGATATACCTTTTTTCTTGGCTAGTGTAGCCCAACTATGGCGCGCCACGTATGAAGTCAAAGGTTTGGGAAGTCCCATGAAGCCGGAGATTTTCTTTAAATGAATATTATGAAGTCTCAAGGCACTATCATAATTCTGTGTACTTTCTGATAAAACAGGAAATAAGAAAGTTCCGTTACTGTAATGAGAGTATCTATCAATAATAGTTTTTAAGCATATTTCTAGTTTTATGCTAAGTTCTTGTCCGGTCTTATGGCGTCGGTAAATAATATATTCTCCTTGGATATTCTCTTTGGTTAGGTACGCCAGATCAATAAAAGCCATCCCTCGTGCATAAAAGCTGAACATAAACATATCGCGTGAAAAAGCCAATCGTGGTTTTGATGATAAATCCAATGTTTTAAATCTGGATATAACATCTTCGTCTATTGCCCGTTTGATGGTTTTATCATTGCCTACGAATACTTTTTTAAATGGATGCTTTTGTTCTGTATAGCTTTCTTCGACAGCTCTATTATAAATGGCTCTTAGGTTTCGCATATAGAATGAAATAGTATTATTACATATCTGCTGCTCTTTCAGATATCTTTCGTAGTCTGAAATAAGTTTAGGAGTCAGTTCTTCGAAAGAAATGTCAACTCCGTTTCTGAACCGGAGGAAACTTTTTACCGAAGCTATATATGATTTTGCGGTTCGGGGTTGGTTCTTGATATACAAATCATTTGTGACACTCTTGCTGAATACGGATAATAAGCTTTCACCTTGAATTTTTTTGAAAAGTTTGATGATGGTATCAATGTTGTTTTCACTTGTCAGAATGTGCTGAAGGTGTCGAATATCCCGGATGATGGAGTTTTCAATGAGTTGCAGTTCATATCTGCGCTGATATTCGGCATTTGATATCGCAATTAGCGAACGTTTCTCATTCCACTCGTGTGAATGAATCTTATACGGAGTTGTTATCTCTCTGTATTCTTTATTCCTTGTCAACAGATAATAGATTGTTCCTTTCTTTTTCTTAATTGTTGATTCTCTGAATTTAACCTTGATAGTTATCATATTTTTCTATTTTTTTAGGTAACGTGGACTACCGGCTATTGTTTTTTGTAAGGGGTAGAACGGTTTTATATTTTTGTTTAATTGTCTCAAGTAAAGAGACTGTCAGGGTTGTTATGGAAATTTTATTTAAATAATGCTGCCGTAAAATTTAAGCAGGTTCAAAAGTATTATTAAAATATATTTTCCTTACTTTGTAAAAGGAAAATATAAACATTCTGTTTTATGGAAAACTCTTTCAGTTATCAGCCGGCAGCCGGACGCTACGAACGGATGCCCTATAAATATTGTGGCAAGAGCGGCTTGCAGTTACCTTTAATCTCTTTGGGGTTGTGGCACAACTTCGGTAGTGTGGACAATTTCGATGTGGCAACCGACATGATTAAGTATGCGTTCGATCATGGTGTCACTCATTTCGACCTGGCGAACAATTACGGCCCTCTTCCCGGAAGTGCCGAAACTAATTTCGGACGAATCTTGCGCGAGAACTTCCAGGGCTACCGGGATGAAATGATTATCTCTTCCAAAGCCGGACATGACATGTGGGCTGGTCCTTATGGAGGGAATAGCTCCCGTAAAAATCTGATGGCGAGCATTGACCAAAGTCTCCGTCGGACAGGGTTGGAGTATTTTGATATCTTTTATAGCCATCGTTATGATGGAGTTACTCCGGTCGAAGAAACCATTCAGACATTGATTGATATCGTGAAACAAGGGAAAGCGCTGTATATCGGAATCTCCAAATATCCCCCTGAACAAGCACGTATGGCCTACGAGATGATGGCAAAAGCCGGTGTTCCCTGTCTCATCAGCCAGTATCGGTATAGTATGTTCGACCGTGAGGTGGAGGCGGAAACACTTCCGCTGGCAGCAGAATATGGTTCCGGTTTCATCGCCTTTTCTCCTTTGGCGCAAGGACTGTTGACAGATAAATACCTGAATGGTATTCCGGAAGGTTCACGTGCCGCACGTTCTTCGGGTTTTCTTCAGCTTTCGCAAGTGACGCCTGAAAAGGTAGAAGCCGCCCGCCAGTTGAATGAAATAGCCCTCCGGCGTGGACAAACACTCGCTGAAATGGCACTGGCATGGGTATTGAAAGATGAACGGATGACTTCGGTGATTGTGGGCGCAAGCTCTGTCAACCAGTTGGCCGACAATTTGAAAGCACTGGAACATTTGGAATTCACGGCAGATGAGTTGAAAGAGATCGAACAGATTTTACCTGAATAATTTCAGCCTGAATCGTATGCTGATTTCACCTTATTATTGAAAACGATAAGGTGAAGTCATCTATTTTAAGGATGCTCCTGTCCAGTCATATACATATTTCCAAGATTTAACCATGCGATTGCATCTCCTCTGGCTGCTGCTATTTTAAAATATTCAAAAGGTTTTTAAAGTCACTAGCATCTATATCATTTAATAACAAAAGAATGGAATATTATTGAGTAAGAAAACAGAAAAGTGTTAGGAATGCTCGAAAAAAATATATACATTCGTATAATATTCACCTTAAATACTTGTGATATGAAGCAATTAACTGTAGTATTCGCTCTGTTGTGTATTTTTGCTTGTAGTAGCGAAGATATTGTAAGTACCGTTGAGGAATCTGTAAAGCCGGCTAATGAAGTGGCTATACAAACTGTTAATTTGCTTGATAGCCTTGAAATTATGGATTATATTTATAGCATTATTGGACCGATGGCTAAGACACGATCAAATCTACCAGGGGGAGGGTATATTCTTCCTGATAATTGGGATTCTCAATTAACAGATGAACAGCGCGAATTGATCAGGAACTCTTTCCCACGACCTCTCTTTTCTGCTGAAAGGAATGCTTTAAGGAAATCGTTTCCTTTAGTTGAATATTCCAATACAGTTGTTATGAATTATCCGTCATCTGGATATAATTGTTTTGCCTATTCGTTGGGGTTTAATAATAAGTGGATAGAGTTTAGTACTTGGGATCAAGTAAGATATGGATATGAAAATGCGAGTTCCGTGTATCATGCCGCTTATGATTACATGAAAGGGGCAACCTCAATATCAAGATACTATCCTGTAGTTTGGGGTTGGGGAAATACCCCTCTGCATGCATCTCTTGGAGGTAGTCCCCATTGCGAGGCACCTTATTCTAAGATGGGGCGTATGTGGCTATTGTGGCACCTTGTAAGTGTGTTTTCTAATGGAATGTATGGAGTTCCTGTGGAAACCTATGGGGCAGTTTCTCCTACCCGTAGTCTAAGTGAAATAGATGCTAATGCAATGAAAGAAATAAGTGAGGATATTCACGAAAATATAATCTTCTCACCGGATGAGTTGATGATGATTGCTAGAAAAGTAAAAACATGTAGAGATAGTTCAAGGTTTGAATCTCTGTTTAATGAATGGAAGGAAGCATGGCATTACTCGCTTAGTAATAACACTGCTACTACAAGAAATTTACCTCAATATGCCGATTTAAAGGCTATGGGAAAAGAAATCATTCCATTATTGATTGAGAAGATGGTAACAGAAGAGGATAATTTCTTTGCAATAAGATTGTATGAAGATCTACAAGATAATCCTAATCTGATAATACGATATGCGAACGATGATCCACACCAACTTGAAGGATTACAACAAACAACCAAAAAAACTATAAAGAAGTGGTTAGAATATAATTCCAATTAAAGTTATCTTGGGAATGATAGGTTGTTGGATATTGCGTATACCTTTAAATTAAGAATATCGGCTCAAATTGGGCCGATATTTGAATATAAATATTCAAGAAATGGGATATCAATAATAATAGAGATAAGTCTGTTTTTAGGATCTTTTGCTGGAGTGTTTCTCGTTTGATTTTACTGTGAAAAACTTATTTGTAGTCTTAATCGAAAAATGGATTTTTGAGGTAAAGAAAATATGAATAATATTTCTCTGCTTTTGAAAGAACTGAATGTCATATGTGAGGATTATGAACGTAGGGAAAACTTACTGAATACTTTCAGTTCACATCGGATATGCATCGTATGATTTATACCATAAATACAGTTGAGGACTGTCATCATCAGATACGGAAAGTGACAAAAAAACAAGGGCGTGTTCCCTAACAACACCGCCCTTAAAAAACTGTTTTACCTCGCTTATCGCAATATATGTAAGAAATGGACCATGTCATACTGGCTAACTGGGGAGCTAGTGCACGACAACTGGCGATAAAATTTGTAGATAGGTTTAAAATGTTGCAATTTTACGTCCGTTGGGACGGGTAGTCCTGCTCCTTGGCGCTGGCCGTTCACCGACCGATGAGATTGAATGAGAATAAAGCATACATAGTTTAATTTACACATCTCCCTGCCTGGTGAATGATTCCTCTTGTTCTTTTCTTCTGCAAACGATTTTTCATTTTCATTTCTCATATTCTCATAAATAATACGGTAATTATGTGTAAATCAATAATATAATAGTATGAGAAATAAAATATAAAATGGTATTTCTCATACTATTTCTATCATTTATCCTTAAAAATGATGCATTTCTCATAGGTTTTAAATCGTTTCTCATCTTATTCTCATACTCCTTTTATCTATTTTACTCCTTTCTCATGCATTATGGCTGTATCTTTTCCCAGACTCTCGTCGAACTTTACGATTATTCCTTTTTCTTATGTCGTTTATTAAGCAACTTCCTATTGTTTACTGCTTTCCTGTGTATCATGCACCTTATATCCTTATGCTTTTCCTTAATCATTACCATTTTTTCCTACTACTATCTGTATCGTTGCACTCGAGTGAACAGATCGTTTCACTCGAGTAGACGGTTCTTTCTACTCTAGTGCACAGGCCTGTTCACTCGAGTGCAACGATACAGATGCAGGTAGGAAACAGGGTCGACGCATTATATTTTTTACTATCTTACAACTTGTATTTTATTTTTATATTATTGACTATTAGTGTATTATCTATTGTATATGTCGATTATTTTCCTTATCTTTATAAGATATTATAAAACATAAACTAACATGAAAATTGGCATAATTGACCTTTGTAAACAAATAGAAGATCCTAGGATGAACCGCAAAAAAGTACATAAAATGGAAACTATTATCTATATATCCATTGCTGCTGTAATCTGTGGCGCCC
>OGUJ01000832.1_pt1 | contig 21130 bp, 19 predicted proteins | sample 1573661 | NCBI WGS metagenome assembly OGUJ01 (sample SAMEA2581933, study PRJEB24529) | metagenome | biome: Human gut stool | place: China | collected 2011
TAGCCTTGATAAATTCATCCGGATCCTTATATGGCCTCATATTAATAACCTTAGTAGATAGTCCTGCTTCTTTTAATATAGGTATGGCTCTTAAAGCTGCCTTTACCCCTGCTTCATCGCTATCATAAGTTATAAGAACATTATCTGTATATCTTTTCATAAGACGGGCATGTCCAGGTGTGAGTGCTGTACCAAGCGATGCTACCGCCTGATTAAAGCCTGCCTGATGCATAGATATAACATCCATATAGCCTTCACATATTATAAGATTATTCTTTCTTGAACTTCTTGCAACATTAAGTCCATAAAGATTCTTACTTTTATCAAAAAGCTTTGTTTCCGGAGAATTCAGGTACTTTGGCTTTCCATCTCCCATAACACGGCCACCGAAGCCTATAACCTTATTGTTAATATCCATGATTGGAAATATTACCCTGTTCCAGAACTTTTCCCTTATTCCCTTTTCATAAGTGAACAGACCTGACTCTTTTAAGAGCTCATCATCATATCCTTTTTCCTTTAACATTCTATACAAATCACCCGTAAGCTGTGGCGCATATCCAAGGCCAAATGTGTTTATAGTTTTGTCTGAAAGCTGTCTTTTTTTCAGATAATCCAACCCACTCTGTCCTGCTGGTGATTTTAACTGATGATAGTAAAATGTTGCTGCTATCTTGTTAATCTCTAACAGCTTTGTTTTAATATCCCGTTCCCGTCTGTCTTCACCTGAATATTCCATCACAGGTAGAGCTATACCTGCCCTGTCAGCCAGCATTTTTACTGCCTCTGGAAACGTATAATTCTCATATTCCATAACAAATGTTATAACATTGCCTCCGACTCCGCATCCAAAACAGTGATACATCTGTTTTGTTCCTGATACAGAAAAAGAAGGTGACTTCTCGTTATGAAACGGACATAGCCCTACGTAGGAACTGCCACTTTTCTTAAGCTTTATATAACCTGAAATAACATCTACTATATCGTTACGCGATACAACTTCCTCTATTACTTCACTTGAATATATTGGCATATTAACTCTTCTTTCCCTATGTATTCAATATGTATTCAAAAACTGCCTACTTTTAATGTATTAAACACAGATACCTTATTTCCTTTTTTTATTTTAAATTTTTATTCTGATTTTCATTTTAATCTATACTTCAATTTATATCCTGATTCTTATTGCTGAATCCTATTACTGATTCTTATTACTGATTCTTATTTCAGATTCACGTTATAAAATCATATTTAAGATACAATCCCTCCAATTGCACCGCAAAGTATGCATACTATCGCGCCTTTAACCATCTGTGACATATCTATTGATGATATTCCTCTGCTTAATATTATTGAAACAACACATAATATAAGAAAATATATTATTCCATACAGTACTCCCCACACAAGGCGGCTATGCTGCATGCCTCTGGCAAGAATAAAGCCTCCGCATAAAGCTGATAGACCATAAGTAACATAAATCCCTATGGATATCACATTACCAGACACCCTGAACTTATACAGGCAGAAAGCAAGCACAAGCAGGGCTAGAACTGTTATAATATATCCTGCTATAAGCGTTTTTAATATAATAGATAACTTTTTCATACATTCCTCTGACTTAATAGTCATACATTCTTTGTTCTCTATATAAATATGTAGGAAATCTCTTTCGTATTCTATCTTTTATCCTATATTTATCTTATCCTTTATTCCAATTTTTCATTAAAGCCTGATTATATACAGAGCCTCCAGCTACTTGACAGTCCTTTACTGATACTGTAAAATGTTAAAATATAACACTTAAATGTGTTTACTATATTTTTATTAAGGATTGGAGGAATATTTCCTTGGACACTGACAGTTATATTCAACTTATAACTATTATTATTTTATTATTTCTTTCAGCTTTCTTTTCATCTGCTGAAACCGCATTTATGACGGTAAGCCGTATAAAGATCCGCTCGCTTATGGACGAAGGTAACAGACATGCTGCTTTAGTAGCTAAGATTATCGACAATTCAGGCAAGATGTTAAGTGCTGTACTTATTGGTAACAACATAGTTAACATATCATGTTCTGCTCTTGCAACAACATTTACTATTAATGTCTGGGGCAGCTATGCTACTGGTATTGCAACTGGTGTTCTTACTCTGTTCGTTCTTATATTCGGAGAGATAACCCCTAAGAATCTTGCTTCAAAGTTTAACACTAAGCTTGTATTATTATATGCGCCTGTTATATATGGACTTATGATTATACTGACACCTGTAATTTTTATAGTTGACCATCTTGCAGGCATCGTATTAAAACTCTTTGGAACTAGCTCCAAAGGCAACTCCAACACTATAACAGAAGAAGAGCTTCGTACAATAGTTAAGGTAAGCCATGAAGAGGGTATCATAGAAAAAGACGAACGACAGATTATTGACAACCTTTTCGATTTTGGTGATACTTCGGTAAAGGATGTCATGATACCTCGTATAGATATGACAGTCGCTGATGTTAACTCATCATATGATGACATCATCACTCTTTTTAAGAGTACTATGTATACACGTATTCCTATATATGAAAATGATACTGACAACGTTATAGGTACACTTAATATAAAAGATCTTATAGTTACTAACGTTGATGATTCATTTAACATAAGGAAGATTATGCGTGAGCCTTTCTTTACATATGAACATAAGAACACTTCTGAGCTGTTTAAAGAAATGCAGCTTAAGCGTTACAGCATAGCTATTGTGCTGGATGAATATGGTCAGACAGCCGGTATGATAACAACTGAGGATCTGTTAGAGGAAATCGTTGGTGAAATACGTGATGAATATGATACTGACGAAAAGGATGACATGACTAAGATCCGCGAAAATACTTACCGTATCAACGCTTCATGTAAGCTTGATGACATAAATGATGAATTAGGAACCAGACTTTATTCAGAGGATAACGATTCACTAGGCGGATTCGTATCAGAAAAGCTTGACCGCATACCTAAAGCAGGCGATAAGCTTACTATAGATAATGTATGGCTGTTCGTCGAAAGATCATCTTCTAACAGGGCTGAATCTATCATTCTTAAGATTGTTGACAAGCCAACAGAAAACAATAACTAATTATTAAAAATAATACACCACCGGAATGCAATGATTAAGTCATTTGATTTGATGCATTCTGGTGGTGTTATTTTATTGGAATAAAATTTCTGTTATTTTCTGATTTGGGATTTTCTGTAAAGCTTCTGCACATCATATTATCCCCATTAACTTCATATACTAATATACAAAAAGGATGCAACAATTTGTTTCAAAATGTTGCATCCCAATATAAATTCTTATTAGTTCATATTCTTAATTACGATTAATATATCGTCATATTCCCTCAACACTTTAGCAGGTTTCTTAATAAAATTCTATATAAATTTTCTATAACATTAAAATAGCAAATCAATACGCTTATCGTTTATGTTGTTTTATATATTAATCCTGTCCTCACAGATTAACCTTAAGAAACACAGAATCTTTATCATCCTGCTTAATACCAAGATACCTTTTTGTTATCTCATATGATGAATGATTATATATCTCCATGAGCATTGCGGGTGGTGTCCCACATTTCCACGCATAATATCCGAATGTTTTTCTCATGGAATGACAGCTTATGCCCCTCTCCATATTAAGTGAATACGCAGCATGCTTTATGATTCTGAACGCCTGTGAACGGCTAAGATGTGTTCCTGCATATCTTCCTGTAAATATATAGTCACCTTTTTTTACGCTATCCAAAGTGTCCATATATGTCAAAAGTCCTTTTTTAGTGCTGCCATTAATTGCAATCCTTGATTCTTTTCCTGTTTTTCTTTCGCATATTACCATATGTCTTCTGAAACACTGTTCATTAAAATCATATACTTCTCCCCATTTTAACTCTAACAGGTCACTTATTCTTAATGCAGTATTCACTCCCATGCATATCATTGCATAGTTTCTCAAGTTAGGCTCTTCATCCAGATAGAATCGTCTGAATGCCTCCAGTTCATCTGTACTCCTTATTGGCTGGGATGTACTCATATGTTATTACCTCCATCTATATGTTTTGGGATGCAACATTTTGAAACAGTTTGTTGCATAGACAAGGAGGTTAATGTGTTAAAACTCACTATCAAACCCGGCGAATTCATCAACATCGGTGATGACGTAAGGGTCATATACTCAGGTGGTTCAGAAGGTAATATACACCTTCTCATAGATGCACCAAGAGAACTCAATATCGTACGAAGCAAGGTTCTTGCAAGAAACAGTGCTAACAGCTCTGATTCTGATAAGAAAACTTCAAGATTCATATCACCTTACTACGCTGAACAGGGACTTTCACCTGAAACACTAAACAAGATACGCCGTCTTATCAAAGAAGATAAGCAGGCACGCAAATCTAATGATAATACGCAGGGTTAGCATGGTAACACTGCTTATTATATATCTTTCATAAGGGGAACGGATTCCCCTCTGACAAATATTTTATTTACACGGAGGTATGTATTATGGTAATACAACACAATTTAACAGCAATGAATGCTAACAGAATGCTTAATGTAACAACTTCAGCTCAGTCTAAGTCAGCTGAGAAGTTATCTTCAGGTTATAAGATTAACCGTGCCGCTGATGATGCAGCTGGTCTTTCAATCTCTGAAAAGATGAGAAAGCAGATCCGCGGACTTACACAGGCTTCTTCAAATGCACAGGATGGTGTATCTGCTGTTCAGACAGCTGAAGGTGCTTTAACAGAAGTCCACTCAATGCTTCAGAGAATGAATGAGCTTGCTGTTCAGTCTGCTAATGGTACTAACTCTCAGACAGACCGTAAGGCTATCCAGGATGAAATAGATCAGCTTACATCTGAGATTGACAGAGTTTCAGAGACTACTAAGTTTAATGAAACTTATCTTTTAAAGGGTGATCCTACTAAAGCTGATAAAGCGTATTTTATGGAATCTGGATATGCAATAAACGGTAATTTATACAAAGCAGGTAGTGATGATGCATTAACAGGAGCAACATTAAAAGAAGCTCTTGCTAAAGGTGAAAAAATCTATAAAACAACTGCTACAGCTGGTCAGGCAGATGCTAATTTAGCTGTAAAGAATACAGATTATGCATATGTAACTAAATTATATGATGCAAATGGTAAAGCTGTAACTGCTGAACAAATTCAAAAAGGGACAGATGCTGATGGAAAAACAGCTAACAACTATTATACTAGTGCAGCTGGTAAAGATGGTAATGATAAAGGAATTAATGTTGCCGTAACTGCTGCTAACGCTAAAAAAACGGATGGAACTGGATATATAAAAGGCTATGATGTAGCTGGAGCTATCTCTTTCAGCCTTCATGTTGGAGCTGATTCTGCTGAAGACAACAAGATTGCTGTTAAAATCGAATCTATGAGTGCCACAGGTATCGGTGTTAAAGGTCTTAAGGTAGACACAGAAGATGATGCTACAGCTGCTATCGACCGTATCGCAGAAGCTGTACAGAAGGTATCTTCACAGCGTTCAACTCTTGGTGCTGCACAGAACAGACTTGAGCATACAATTGCTAACTTAGACAACGTTGTTGAGAATACAACATCTGCTGAATCTCGTATCCGTGATACAGATATGGCTCAGGAAATGGTTAACTACAGCAAGAACAACATTCTTGCTCAGGCAGGCCAGTCAATGCTTGCTCAGGCTAACCAGTCTAATCAGGGAGTTCTTTCACTCCTTCAGTAGTATAAAAAACAACCATCTATGCTCCATGCACATAGATGGTTGTTTTTTATTACTTATTAATACTTATTACTTATTAATATTTATTAATTATTCACTAAGGCTCATGTATTATATAACATAATTATCTATTCCATTACCGGAATTAATAAGATCCGCTATCGAGATACTGCCAAAATAATCGTTTATAGTCTTCTCGAAGTTTTCCCACATAGCTATAGTCCTACACTCTGATAGCTTAGGACACTTGTTAGGCTTGTTTTCAAGACAGGCTACCGGTGCCAGTGAACCCTCTGTGCACTGCAATATACTAAGCACAGAATACTCTTCCGGTCTTCTTGATAACTTATATCCGCCACCTTTTCCACGAAGTGAAGTAAGAAAATCATTCTTACTTAACATCGATACTATGGACTCAAGATATTTTTCAGATATACCCTGTCTTTCAGCTATATCCATAAGCGTTATATATTCACCGTTATCATGCTCAGCAAGGTCTATCATAACCCTGAGTGCATATCTTCCCTTTGTTGATATCTTCATATATTCTCCTCCAATTGTTACAATCATACTCTTATTGTATAAACATACTTTACCACAATGTTTATATACTTTTCAAGACTTATTTTATATTTTCTGCTTTTTTCTGCTTTTTTCCATGCTTTACACTGGTATACTATCTGCTATACATAGCCTTCCATATCCTGTCACAGGATTGGGAGCTGCTGCATGCATCTCTATTCCAAGCGGTCTGGCACCACGTCTTAAATACGCCTTTAGCTTCTCACCATACATATACCTGTCATTGCCCATAACTATCCCCCATTGCATAAGCAGGGCTGCACCACCTGTTACAAACGGTACTGCATATGAAGTCCCGGTAACACTCACTATATCAGTTTCATATGCTGTCTGTTTTCTTATCTTTATATCCACTCCTGGTGCAAGTATATCTGGCTTTATTCCGGCATCTATGTAGCTGATATCTTTATTCCATACGCCTTTTCCTCTGCCTGAAAACGAAGCATATGCTCCTGTATATGAATTATAAGCCCCTACAGATATACAACCTGTGGCTGTTGCTGGAATCGTTATAGTATCATATGGAACCGGCTTGACAAAGCCTGTCGCAATGTTTAAAGACTGACTTGACGGAAGCCATATATTATATACTCCCTGACGTATGCTTTCCCCATATATGATGATTTTCCATATCCCCGGTGTTATATAATCCTTAGAAGGCTGCAGATTAATATATATTTCCTGATACAGATTATAAGGTGAAGGCTCACCTAATAGACTTATTATATCTGTATCAAGAATCCTGAATCTGTTTATATAGCCCTGTCCTGTTATATTAAACTGCACTCCATCCGGACCAGCAAGCATTATCCTGTAAACATCCCAGTAGTATTTCCATATCTGTATATCTATCGAATGTTCATATTCGCTTACTGATATCTCAACCGTATCTGTCTGACCCTGCTTTATTATATTTCCATAATGTACTGCCTTGTCTGCCTCGTTTCCACTTCCTATACATATACTACATTTATAGCCTGCTGAAACATCATTGATATAACGCTCAAGCAGCGTATTTCCATCATGATCTCCATAATTAAAGCCATAGCTTATGTTTATTGCCACTGGTTTTTCATACTCCACAGCTTTCCTTATGACATAATCTATGGCATCCATAAGGCTGGTTGTGCGTGGAAACTGATTATTATATGAATATCCCATCTTAACAGCTATTATATCTGCTCCATATGCAACGCCACTTCTTCCACAGGCTATTATGGCAACATTAGTACCATGCTGTGTATTATCAGCGCCTGGTATCTGTATACTTTTCCCATTATATGTGTTATCTCTATTTACAATAGCTTTGTTTAAATATGCATTTATATCTTCCTCACTGTATTCCGTCTGCTGTGTCTGGTCATATATGTTTAATATCCTTGTACTGCCATCACTTTTCCTGAACTCTTCACTTAATATGTCTATTCCAGTATCTATAACTGCAACGATGACACCATTTCCACTAAGATATGTCCCATCATAAGCATTTCTGATATTATTTTTATTAACAATATTCTTATTACCAGCCCGCACATTGTTAGCACATGCCGCTGACTTTGCCCTTTCAAGCTGGAAATATATGCTCTTTGGTTTTTCTATATAATCTATATTCGTTTCCTGTGATATAAGCTCTATCGTATTCTTATCTGTCACAATTATAGCATAGTTATACAACAGTTCTCTTATATATACATTATACTTTTTTCTTATATTTTCAAGAGTTCCTGAATACTTTACTATTATTTCCCATGTATCATCTCTCCAGTTAAACCCTGTACTAAGGCTCTCTGAATTCTCAAGCTCTTTTCTTGTGGCAGACAATGAAACGTTAAGCAGATTTTCTATTTTCTGGTTCATAGCTTTACCATATAATATCATCTTTCTGATATTATATGATGTAAGTGTCTAAAGTATAAAATAAAAAGCACATCCACATCCAATATATACTGGCTGCAAATGTGCTTTAAAGCTTAATATTAATATACGTATGAACATGCATTTATCATGTTTTCTTTATAAATTCTATCCTGCACTTAGGACACTTGATACTTATCTTTCCCTTGCCTCTTGGAACTCTTATTTTCTGCGAGCAGCTAGGACATCTGAATATCCTGTGTGTCTTACTATCCGTAATTCTGAACTTGATTTTATTAAGCTTTCCAACTACCTTATAATGAAATTTCAGATACTTTTCATTCTCCTCTGAACGCCTGGATATATTACGTGAAAACACCCTGAAATATGTATACACAATACCAACAAGTGCTATCATATATATAACGTTATTCCTTACGAACATAGTAACGATAAGAAGCACCAGGCATATTAAAGATAAATTCCTTGAGAGCTGATCCATACCATATCTTCCATACATGAATCTTGCCATCTTATCTTTAAAACTATTCATCAAACCATCCAGCCTTTCATAATTATATATAATATAGTGCTTATGTAATCACTAAATAATACTCTATCACATATATAATTAAATGCAATTAAAAATATATAAACAATTATGAAACCTGCATAATATCTAATAGTTCATATAAGTGCTTCCATCCTCTATATCTTTCCAGTAGAATCTGTCCTCAAGTATCATATAACTATGTGCTGAATTCTCTTTTGGTATAGATACTGAACCTGGATTCATATATATATATCCATCTCTTTTTTCACACTTAGTAACATGTGTATGTCCACATAGAAGTATATCTCCATCGCATAATGCTGGTATATTCTTCTCGTCAAGCTTATGTCCATGTGCAAGAACTATTGAATAGTTGTTGAAGTTAAGATATGCCTGTTCTGCAAGAACATTAAAATCAAGCACCATCTGATCTACCTCTGTATCGCAATTGCCTCTTACGCATATTATCCTGTTGCGAAGTGGATTAAGCATTGCAATAACTTCTTTGGGAGCATATTCTTTTGGAAGATCATTTCTTGGTCCATGGTATAATATATCTCCAAGAAGAACAAGTCTTTCAGCCTTTTCTTCCTTGAATCTTTCTAACATTTGCCTGCAGTAATATGCAGAACCATGAATATCTGATGCTATCATTATTTTTGACATATTTTATTTTCTCCAATCCCATATAACATGATATATGTTTAATTATATATTTTTTTATCAATATATTTAACAAATCCAAGCACATAATATGTGAGGATGATGTTAATAGGCAACTGTATCATATTCTTTGCAAATCTTATTGAAAAATAGAATGCAAAACCCTTTCCATACATTATACTGCACCAGTATGTACCAAGTAAAACATTTACAAGCAATGTGTCAACTGTAAGTGCGAGTATGCATCTTAGTAAGAACTTAACATCAATAAACTTTAAGATGCCCTTCTTATCACCATCAAAGCTTTCTGCGACCTTCATATTACAGCCATAAAAGAACAGACCATAGATAAAGCCTGCAAGAGCTGCACTTAACGTCCAGCCTGGGAAATACGGACCTGTTGGCTTGATAACAAACTGTATAAGGTCACCTAAACCTCCACATACAAAGCCCATAACAGGACCAAACATATAGCCTATGGCACAGTTTGCAAGAAATGATACTGACAGCCTTAATGTTGGTGTCACCTGAATAGATACAAACACAGCTAATACTGTGTGCAGAGCGATGAGAAGTGCAGCCGCAACAACTGACTTAATGCTCTTAAACTCTTTTGCTGAAAATGCAAAATTCTTCAATAAAATTGACATTAAAAAAACCTCCTTTGCAGTAATCTTCGCTCTACATAGGAGGTTGTTCGCCATAGTATGTAGCAGCGGGATGCGGATTATGTATCGCAAGAAAACCTTTTCGTCCATATGGCAACTCCCTGTCCATACAGCACTTAACGCACATATTCCTACTCTGCTTTATATTTTAATATTTTACAGAAACTAATGTTGTTTCTGTAGTACAGGCATTATTATATATATTGTATACATAATTGTAAAGTACTTTTTTCATTTTTTCATAACTCACAATCGTGCCACTCTTTGTACTGCCGGAACCTTATAGTCAGATGCATAACTTAAATACTGCTGAAGTGAGTTCTCAACCTTATACATATCGAGCACCTTTTTCATAAATGCTATCGTACTTTTCTTATATTTCATATGCTCAAGTACATTGACAGCTGCTGCATCATTATAGCTTATGGCAAACTGCTTGGCAAAACGCGCGAACTTAAGCTTATTCAGTTGTTCAATATTATAATAATTCTGCATGATTTCAAGTGCCTCTATAACCCTGGCGTTCTCAAAATCCAGCTGCACTCCCGGCCGCTTTACACATATATTGCCAACCTCACAGGTTCTTGATTTTAGTACATTTGAATACAGCTCTATCCTGTCTGTCTGATAAGCTGAAACCATATACTTGTTATACAGCCTGTATCCTATGAATAATCCGTTATCGTTATTCTCTCCAAAGAAATAATTAAGCAGTAATTCTTCGATATTCTTATCTTTATCAGCTGCTTTAATATACATTCCCTTTCCAGCCCTTATGATAACACCATCATCACATAATCTCTCGACTGCCCTGAAAAACGCATCATGACTCATCTTTGTAAAGCCATTTTCATACATATCATTGGCAACTATGACAGCGCCCTCTGGTGCATCCTCAAAATACTTTATAAGCTTATCTCTGTATTTCATACAACACCATTCCCGCTTTAATTCATTACATTATTATATTTCTTCAAGATTAATAGTTTCTGTTTTATCAGCATCTGAATCATCTTCTATTTCTATACCTTCAAGAACATCTTCTGTTTCTTCTGTATCGTCTTCTTTTTCCTGGTTTTCTTTTGTTTCATTTATAACCTTTACTTCCACATCATCTGATTCTGGAAATGCTGCATCATCATCAAAATCTTCCTCAACATCTTCATCATCAACATAGAAATTCACTGGAATAACTTCAACACTGCTAAGTACTGCTTTACCAATTATATATACAGTATGAATACCTTCTTCATCTGTGTTTTCCACATAATTATGTACTCCTGCAAGCTTTTTATCGATATCGCATGTAACATTTACTCCATCAGGAAGTATGATAGAAACATTACTGATTATACTTTCAAAGTTAATATAAACATCCTTTTCAAAAACAGCCAGTGAAAGATCAACTGTAAGCTTAGATGCTATCGCCTTAACCTCGCAGCCCATGAACTCTTCGTCTTCTATTTCAACATCTCTTTTTTCACATACTGCATTATACTTACGTACCTCAAGCTCTGCACTATCCAGCTCTTCCTTAGTAAGCTTATTCTTAGCAGCCTTAACCTTATCGTAAGCTACCTTTCCTGCAACCGCTGCTGCACCTACACCTACTGCAAACTTTAATAAACCATTCTTCTTTTTAGCCATATGCTTATCTCCTTTACATTTTACTGATATACACGCCTGGTGTATATAACTGATTCATAACCTTTTTACCATTACATCATATTATTTTTCTTCTCTTTTAGAATATACACAGCCACAATAATTCTGTCTATATAGATTATACTCTTTTGACAGTTCTATAGATCTTTTATAGCCTTCTTTTTTCTTAAAATCAGATAAAAGATACTGTGTTCCCATATCCTGTGCCACTTTAAGTCCTGTTTTATTCAATATGACACTGTTTTTTAAAGGGCTTATCGTAAGCGTTGTTGTAAAATAATCAAATCCCAGCTGTTTAGCTAATTCGGCTGTTTTTCTAAGTCTTAGTTCATAACATTTAAAGCATCTTTTACCACCTTCAGGCTCTTTTTCAAGCCCCCTGACTGTTTTATAAAACTCTTCCGGCTCATAATCACCTTCTATAAAAGATACCTTATAAGGTGTGTCAAACTCCCTTATGAATCTTATCTGTTCTTCAACCCTTTTTTTATACTCTGCACTTTCTGATATGTTGGGATTATAGTAAAATACAGTAACATGAAAATATTTTGATAAAAACTCTATGCAGCTGCTGCTGCATGGCGCACAGCAGCTATGAAGCAGCAACGTAGGCACCTTTCCTTCTGTCTTTAATTTTTCTACCATTTTTTCAAGTTCTTTATGAAAATTTCTGTTTTCAAATGGTACAGCCATATTTCTTCACCCCTGTATTTTATTCATAAACATTTTAATGCCATGATAGATAATTATAATCAGGCTACTATATCTGATAATGCCTGTATAAGCTTATCCATCTGTTTATCTGTACCAACCGTTATTCTTAAATAATTATCTATGCCCGGCTGGTTGAAATATCTTACATATATTTTCTTTGCTTTAAGTTTTTCAAATATTTCCTTTGCTGGCACACTCTTATGTGTGGCAAATATGAAATTAGCCTTTGAATCTGGAAATGTAAATCCAAGCTTTGTAAGTGATTCTTTTGCCTTTTCTCTTGTTTTAATGATTCTTCCTACACACTCATCAAAATAAGCCTTATCATTGATAGATGCCACACCATATTTAATAGATGTCATATTCATTGTATAAGAGTTAAAAGAAAACTTAACATCATTAAGAGCTTTTATAAGTTCTGGAGAACCAAATGCATATCCTATTCTCATACCTGCCATAGAACGTGACTTTGAAAATGTCTGTACAACTAAAACATTGTCATACTCATTAACCAGCTCTTTTGCTGACTGTCCACCAAAATCAATATATGCCTCATCAACTATAACAACAACATCTCTGTTGTGTTCAATGATATCTCTTACTTTATCAAGCCCCATATATAATCCTGTTGGTGCGTTAGGGTTAGGGAATATAACTCCGCCATTTTCCTTATAATAATCCTGTGGCTTTATGTTGAAATCTTCATCCAGCGCCTGCTTCTCATAAGGAATTCTGTACAGGTCTGCCCATACACTGTAGAAGGAATATGTAATATCTGGAAAAAGTACAGGCTTATTTCCATTAAAAAATGTAAGGAAGCACATAGACAATACATCATCTGAACCCACTCCTACAAAGACCTGATTCTTATTCATGCCATAATAATCAGCTATAGCACTTACAAGCTCTGTAACATCCGGATCAGGATATAACCTTAGTCTGTCTATATCTGTATCCATAACTGCTTTTCCTACTTCTGGAGCTGGTGGATAAGGATTCTCGTTAGTATTCAGTTTAATAACATCTGTATCTTTTGGCTGTTCTCCTGGAACATATGGTTCAACTTTTCTTATATTATTCTCCCAAGCTTTCACGTTTTCTTCCTCTTTTCATATCTATTCTTATATATTCATACTATGATCAGTTCTTCTTAACTCCCATTTCCTTTGCAACCTCTGCAAACTTTGGAAGAGAGTTAACTATAGTATCGTAAGAAACACAATAAGCCATTCTTACATAACCTGCACAACCAAATGAAGAACCAGGTACAATAAGTATATTATGCTTCTTAGCCGTTTCGCAGAATATATTTTCATCCTCTGTTGGTGACTTCACGAAAAGATAAAATGCCCCTTCTGGCTTAACACACTCAAAGCCAAGCTCAGTAAGTCCTTCATACAATGCTTTTCTGTTTTTATCATATGCTTCTATATTAACCTTTGCATTAAGACATCTTGCTATAACCTTCTGCTGAAGTGATGGTGCATTAACAAAACCAAGAATACGTGTGGCAACTGATGCTGCTGCCTTCATATCTGCTGAATCTGCCACCTCATCTGGTATAACAAGATATCCTATACGCTCACCAGGGAGCGAAAGTGACTTACTATATGAGTAACCTACAATAGTATTATCATAATACTTAGTAAGATATGGCACATCTACACCATCATATGCAAGCTCTCTATATGGTTCATCTGCTATAAGGAATATCTCAATACCAAGCTCCTTCTGCTTATCCTCCATAATCTTAGCAAGCTTTTTTATAGTTTCTTCTGAATAAACAACACCTGTAGGGTTGTTTGGATTATTAATTATAACTGCCTTTGTATTCTTGTTAATAAGCTTTTCAAACTCATCAAACTTAGGCTGGAATGTGCTTGTATCAGGAGATACCGCAACGAGCTTTGCGCCAAAGTTGGATGCATAATTCCTGTATTCTCCAAAGAATGGTGCAAATGTAAGAACTTCATCACCTGGGTTAATAATAGTCTTAAGTATAGTATTAAGACCACCTGCTGCTCCTACTGTCATAACAATGTTGCTGCTGTTAAAATGTGTCTCAAATCTTTTATTCAGTGACTGTGCAACAGCCTCTCTTACATCCTCAAAACCTGAGTTACTCATATATCCATGAAGGACTACAGAATCTTCTTCATCAACTACATCCTTAATCGCCTGATTAACCTCTGCCGGTGCCGCTACATTAGGGTTTCCTAACGAGAAGTCATATACATTCTCTGCACCATATATTCTGGCAAGTCTGTTACCCTCTTCAAACATAGCTCTTATTACTGAGCTTCCTTTAACAAGTGCTTTCATAGATTCTGCTATCATCTTATTGTCCTCCATCTTTTACATGTCAATGTCCATAAAGACATCATATAGTCTAATTATATCAAATCCTGCAATTTATTCAATAATCATTCAACAATCATTTTTACACAATCATTTTTGCACAGTCATTTTTTTGCATAGTCATTTTGGCAATCATTCATATAATACATCTCTGAATACAGCTATCTTTCCCTTTGAATAATAAATTGTTTCATATCTGCTGTCCTGCAAATATTTATTTTCATCATAATCTTTATTATGTCCTCTTAAATCAAGTGCGATATATTCTGTACTTTTATCCGTATAATATAACTCATACAGTTCTTTTCGTTCTGATAATCTGGCGCATAAAAATGTTGTCGCTGTAACGCTCGCATCATCAGGTATATATGACAGTCCTTCATCTATTATCCTGTATGTTTCCTGCCTGTCCTCATCAAAATAACCAACAGCATTTTCAAGCTTTGGCATGTTATATGACGTAAAGAATATTATCGTAGCAGAAGCTGTTATATATAACATTTTCAGCCGCTTATGCATATCCATATCTGACACATTCAGTATGGTAAGATATATAAGAAGAACACCTGAACCGAATACGTAGTGAAAATATATACTATGCATATATTGATAATCTGTCACAAGGTTAAACAGCACATATGGACCTGTCAGGATGTATCTTGACCACTTTTTAGTAACAAGCGGTAAAAATAAAAGAACACCCATAGTCTGTATTATAAATGTTATCTTACCTGATGAAAATATCTGTGTCACAAGATATGCTGGATTGGCAAGCGCTGTCTTTATGACCGAAAACATATTTCCATCGCCCTTGGGTATCATATTATTATAACGTCCCGACATAACACCAGTACCTATATTTTTTAAAATCAGGCACACGCATAAACAATACAAAGCTGATGATATAAAAAGAACAACACCTTTTTTTCGCTTTCTGCTATCACACATCATATATAATCCAACAAACATCATAAGCACACTTGCATCTTCTTTTATCAGCCATACAAACACCGCTGATATACACATTCCTATATTGTTATCTTTTTCCATAAACAAAAGAAACATGCACAGGAATAGCGGAAAAAACATATTTTCATGTATGTCATAAAAACAGCCTCCGCTTATAACCGGATAAAAGCTGTATATGATTATAATAAGCGACGTTTCCCACCTTGACAGCTTTCTGCTGCGGCATATAAGTGCTAATGGCACTACAGCTGAGGCTATAAGCAGAGGCTGTATTATTTCCAGTGTGACAGGTGATGAAAACAGCATGTATACAGGTAATATAAGGTAAAACACTGGTGATATATGCACACACATATGTGATAAAAGGTAGTCTCTTTCACTTGTAGTATTCATCGTTCCTGTTGTTTTCATATAATAAAACATCTGCGAAAAAAGTCCCATATCAAAATTAGGTGAGCCATATGATAAATATCTTGTCACCATACAGAAGCTGACAAAGCATGTATACAAAGCTGCTGCTCCTGCTATAACAGCAATATATCTTTTTCTCGTAAGTGTCACTCCATTTATTCCTGCATATCCTGCATAATATATAATCGACAGTGATACAAGTGCTGCCATTGCTGCTACAAAATATATATCATTATACTGGAAAACGCATATGCATGCATAAACAAGCACAAGCACTATAAGCATGATCCCCTCTATATGACGTGACATATATCCCATCCTTTTCTCAAGCTTATAAAATACATAATATAATGCCAGAGTGAGTATAATTATGCATGCATACATGACCGGCATGTTAACAAGCTTCACATATTCCAGTTCATTTATTGCAGTATTCATGCTGTTTATAGTTATAGTCTGTATTATACAAATAAAACACCACGCCATAACAAATCTAACGACGCAGTGTTCAAGACTGATTATATTCTTTAATTTAGTTGTAGTAAATCCCCTCATATGTCCCCTTTCTGATTAACACAGTAAATCTTCGTAAATCGCTCCATTCTCATGTTTGGCGGGTCGCAAATACACAAAGCCTTTTTCGTGCGAGCACGAACGGCTCTTCGTCCCTCTACTTTTGATAATACCTACGAATTGCTCCGCCGCTTCGCTGCTCTCGCAATTCTCCAAACATTCGAATTCCGCTGATTTACTTCGTAAATCGCTCCATTCTCATGTTTGGCGGGTCGAAAATACACAAAGCCTTTTTCGTGCGAGCACGAACGGCTTTGTGTATTTTCGACCCTGGTATTATCATATTATCATATGCTGTTTATGTAGTTTGTGAGGAACATTATGGCGGCTCCGGTATCGGCTCGTTTGGAGGTGCATTGTGATAGTGAAAAGTAACTTCCATCTGTATCAAAAGAGAACTTTGATGCAAGTCTTGCTTTTATGTCTTCCACGTATCCTGTAAGGTATCTTGACATAACTCCACCTATAATAATATCTCTGTCGAATATTACATAAAGATTGTTAATACCTGTTGTGAGATTATCAAGATATTCATCAAACAATCTTGTACACTTATCATCTTTTTCCTCTACCTTTTCAAAGAACTCATCAAGTGTCATTCCTATGTCTGTTGATATGTTCTTCGTTGACACATATCCTTCAAGACAGCCGTTTCTTCCACACATGCACTTCTTACCACCTGGATAAAGTGTCATATGTCCGAATTCTCCATATCTGTTATGTTCACCCTTCATAATAGTGTTGTTGCTTACACATGCGCCACCTACACCATCGCTGACCATAAGATACAGCTTTTCTTCTAATTCTTCCCTGACTGTATTCTCATTCTTATGTGAATACCAGTAATCTGCAAATGCATTAGCTCTTGCATCATTCTGGACAATATAATCATATTGTATATGCTTTGTTATATTTTCAGTCTTATAATTCTTAACCTTAAGAGGTGGTGAAAATATAATCATGCTGTTATCTTCGTTAAAAATACCTGGCATAGTGATTCCAACACCTAAAAGATTGTCCTTTGGTATGTGATTCGCCTTTATGACATTTTCCACAAGCTCGGATACCTTGACTCCATACTCACTATCAGTAGCAAACTCCGTCTTAAGGCTTATCTCATCTTTTATTTCCCCATTAAGGTCTATGAGACTTGTCCTTATCTCTAAAGGACATATATTGACACTTACAGCATATCTGGCCGCTGCATTTACAGTTATCATCTGTGCTTTTCTTCCACCAGTAGAATCAAAGTTTCCCTCCAGAAGAATAAGTCCTTCTTCTTTTAAAAGCTTTATATTCTGGTTGATAGTTGGAAGTGATAATCCAAGCTTATCAGCAATCTCCTGTCTTGATATGCTGTTACTGTTATATATGAGCCTGAATATTCTGTTTTTATTATATTTTCTAACCTCTGATGTGGTTATTCTAGTTGTAGATATCATTTATTCACCAAACACTGCCTTATAATCTTTCTGGAACTTTTCTATACCTGCATCTGTTAATGGATGGTGTACCATCTGCTCTATAACCTTATATGGAACTGTTGCTATATCAGCTCCTGCAAGTGCACAGTCTGTAATATGTATTGGATTTCTTACACTTGCACAGATAATCTCTGTCTGTATATCATAGTTAGAAAATATACCAACTATATCTTCAATAAGCTGTATGCCTGGCTGTGATATATCATCAAGTCTTCCAAGGAATGGAGATACATATGCAGCGCCTGCCCTGGCTGCTAAAAGAGCCTGGTTAGCTGAGAATATAAGTGTTACATTACACTTAATGCCCTCAGATGAAAGTACCTTTACCGCCTTAAGGCCTTCAACTGTCATTGGGATCTTTACTACCATGTTAGGATGAATAGCTGCTATTTCACGTCCCTCTTTAATCATGCCTTCTGCATCTACTGTTGTTGCCTTTACTTCTCCACTGATAGGACCATCAACTATACTTGTAATCTCTTTTATTACTTCATTAAAATCTCTGCCTTCCTTTGCTATTAATGAAGGGTTAGTTGTAACCCCACATATAACTCCCATATCATTAGCTTTTCTGATATCATCTACATTAGCTGTGTCAATAAAAAACTTCATAGTGTAATCTCCTCTTATTCATAATCTGCTTTGATAATCTTATAAATACACATAAAAGATAATCTCATAAATCCACATAAAAGCACCTGTATTATGCATAGCTGTATGCTTAAGCCATGTTATATACAGCTACATCTCATCAAATACCGGCTTTAATGCTGGATATATCTGTTTAAATGTATTATAACGTGAATTGTATCTGTCTGCAATCGCTTTTTGTGGTTCTATTGTTTTACATATCTTAACTATATTATCTGCTGCTTCTTTTACACTTCCATATTCGCCAGCTGCAACCATGGCAAGCATAGCTGCTCCCATAGACGGACCTTCCTCTGATTTTAAAAGGTCAACCTTTATACCAAGTACATTAGCCATAATACGGCACCACAGCTCACTTTTGGCACCACCACCGCACATTCTGGTTTCTGTTATATTAATACCAAGCCCCTTAGCTACCTCAAAGGAATCCCTTATTGCAAATGCTACTCCCTCAAGTACCGCCTGTGTCATATCTGTTCTTGTACTATCCATTGTCATTCCTGTAAATGTAGCTCTTGCAAGTGGATTGTTATGAGGTGAGCGTTCTCCCATCAGATATGGCAGGAAATAAACATGATTGTTTCCTAACATATCATCTGTTATACATTCCTGTGCTGATTTATAATCCTTATCTTTAAGAATCGTATCCATCCACCAGCCATTGCATGATGCCGCACTTAACATACAGCCCATAAGATGATAGTATCCATCCGCATGATCAAACGAATGCAGAGCATTGTTATTATCAACACCAAACTCTTTGTTAGAGATGAATATTGTTCCACTTGTTCCAAGCGAAATGTTGCACATACCATCTCCTACTGTTCCAGTTCCTACAGCTGCTGCTGCATTATCTCCTGCACCTGCGGCTACTATCACCTTGTCTGTCAATCCAAGTGTATCAGCTGCTTCTTTAGTAAGGCAGCCGACCTTTTCATAGCTTTCATAAAGCTTAGGCAGCTGTTTTCTGGTTATGCCGCATATTCTGATCATTTCATCAGACCAGTCACGTTTCTTTACATCAAGCAGTAACATACCAGATGCATCAGAAACATCCGTACAATGAACCCCTGTAAATCTGTAAGCTATATAATCTTTTGGAAGCATTATTTTAGCTATTTTTTTAAAATTCTGTGGCTCATTTTCCTCAACCCACAGAAGCTTTGGCGCTGTAAAGCCTGCAAATGCAATATTAGCTGTATATTCTGTAAGCTTATCTTTCCCAATAACATTATTAAGATAATCACATTCTTTAGTTGTTCTTCCATCATTCCATAAAATAGCCGGTCTTATAACATTATCATCTTCATCTAATATAACAAGTCCATGCATCTGTCCACCAAAGCTTATTCCTGCAATATCGTCTTTGTTATATCCTGCAACAAGCTCTCTTATGCCTTCACATGTTTTATCATACCAGTCATACGGATTCTGTTCTGACCAGCCTGGCTTAGGGAAATCTATCGGATAACTCTTAGAAACTGTGTTAACTATGTTACCCGAAGCCTCCATAAGTATAATCTTTACTGATGATGTTCCTAAATCCACTCCTATATAATACATAAATGACCTCCTTGTTTTGCGAAGCAAAATGCGACTGCCCCTGCATGAGCAGAGGTATTTACCGCTGTTCCCATAAAATAAGCATTTGGAACTTAATGACACTCATATTATCTCATATTATCTTATCTAATAAAAAAGCGGAATGGACTAATATTATGATCACCAGATAAGCAATATGCTGCTGTAATCTCTTATGTCCATCCCGCTGGTTAACTGGCTAAAGCTTAACTTTATTCTTTAGCTTAGCTTTAGTAAGTAAATATATTAAACCTGACGTCCAAAGCTATGCAAATGGATTCTCAGACTTGTAAAGTACACCTGCTGGCTGGTTATAAGCAATATCTTCAACACCGATATATTTAAATACATCAAATAATGCTTTTCCAAAATGTCCAAATGCAACTGCACCATGATGAGGATAATTCTTCTCTATAAGTACATGTCTGTAGAATCTTCCCATCTCATTAATTGCAAATATTCCGATTGAACCGAATGAACGTGTTCTTACAGGAAGAACCTCACCCTGTGCTATATATGCTCTTAACTGGCTGTCAGAAGTACTTTGTAATCTGAAGAATGTGATATCTCCTGGGACAATATCTCCCTCAAGAGTTCCATTAGTAACCTCTTCTGGAAGTGAACGTGCCAT
>OGUJ01000835.1_pt1 | contig 21072 bp, 20 predicted proteins | sample 1573661 | NCBI WGS metagenome assembly OGUJ01 (sample SAMEA2581933, study PRJEB24529) | metagenome | biome: Human gut stool | place: China | collected 2011
ATCAAATCTCCCTAAACTTTACAGCAAACCGGCATGCTTCAGCGCGGCAGTGACGGCTTCACGACCATGATCGGTGATAGGCGTCATCGGCAAGCGCAGCGTATCGGTCGCCACAAGACCCAACGCCTTGCATCCCCATTTCACCGGGATAGGATTGGGTTCGACAAATAATTTTGTATGCAGTGGCATCAGACGCTGGTTAATCGCACGAGCTTCGGCAAATTGACCCGCCAGCGCCAGACGGCACATGTCGGCCATTTCGCGCGCCGCCACGTTGGCCGTAACAGAAATCACGCCTACGCCGCCGAGCTGCATGAAGTCCATACCGGTCGCATCGTCACCGCTCAGCAGAATAAAGTCGTCTGAAACCAGCTCTTTGATCTGGTGAACGCGACTTAAGTTCCCTGTTGCTTCCTTAATACCGACAATATTTTTAATTTCCGCCAGACGGCCAACGGTTTCCGGCAGCATATCGCAACCGGTACGGGACGGCACATTATACAGAATTTGCGGCAGGTCAGTATGTTCGGCGATAGCTTTAAAGTGCTGGAACAGGCCTTCCTGGGTCGGACGGTTATAATAAGGAGTGACCGTCAGGCAGCCAACAACACCGCTATCGTTAAAACGTTTGGTCAGGCTAATCGCCTCTGCGGTTGCATTGGCTCCCGTTCCAGCGATAACCGGAATACGCCCGTCGGCCAGCTCCAGCGTCATCATCACCACATCAGCATGTTCGTCATGATTTAAGGTAGCGGACTCGCCAGTGGTGCCAACAGAAACGATCGCCGAAGTACCGCTGGCGACATGATAATCAATCAGTTTTTTCAAGCTAGCCCGACAGACATTACCTTTTTCATCCATCGGAGTAACAATCGCGACAATACTTCCCGTGAACATGGGCCATCCTCTGTGCAAACAAGTGTCTCAATGGTACGTTTGGTATGGCATTAAAAGCAAGCAGACAGAACCGTTCTGATTGTTGTATGCATGTTTTTTTTATGCTTTCCTTAAGAACAACTCACCCCTTAAAGGAATAACCAGTTTGACACTGTCATCGCAACATTATCTGGTGATCACTGCGTTGGGTGCCGATCGCCCTGGAATTGTGAACACCATCACCCGTCATGTCAGTAGTTGCGGCTGTAATATTGAAGACAGTCGCCTGGCGATGCTGGGAGAAGAGTTCACGTTTATTATGCTGCTTTCCGGTTCATGGAATGCCATTACTCTGATTGAATCAACGTTACCGTTGAAAGGTGCCGAACTGGATCTTTTAATCGTGATGAAGCGCACGACGGCGCGTCCGCGTCCGCCAATGCCAGCATCTGTCTGGGTTCAGGTCGATGTGGCAGACTCCCCGCATTTAATTGAACGCTTCACAGCACTTTTCGACGCGCATCATATGAACATTGCGGAGCTGGTGTCGCGCACGCAACCTGCTGAAAATGAACGGGCTGCGCAGTTGCATATTCAGATAACCGCCCACAGCCCCGCATCTGCGGACGCAGCAAATATTGAGCAAGCGTTCAAAGCCCTATGTACAGAACTCAATGCACAAGGCAGTATTAACGTCGTCAATTATTCCCAACATGATGAACAGGATGGAGTTAAGTAATGAATCCACTGAAAGCCGGTGATATCGCACCGAAATTTAGCTTGCCGGATCAAGACGGAGAACAAGTTAATTTGACCGACTTCCAGGGACAGCGTGTTCTGGTTTATTTCTACCCGAAAGCCATGACCCCCGGCTGTACCGTACAGGCCTGCGGCTTACGCGATAACATGGATGAGTTGAAAAAAGCGGGCGTTGATGTGCTGGGTATCAGCACCGATAAACCCGAAAAACTCTCCCGTTTTGCGGAAAAAGAGCTGCTTAACTTTACGCTCCTGTCTGATGAGGACCACCAGGTGTGCGAACAATTCGGCGTCTGGGGTGAAAAGTCCTTCATGGGCAAAACCTACGATGGCATTCATCGCATCAGCTTCCTGATTGACGCTGATGGCAAAATCGAACATGTCTTTGACGATTTCAAAACCAGCAATCACCACGACGTTGTGCTGAACTGGCTGAAAGAACACGCCTGATTACTTTGCTCCATTCCGTGCTGGCTGCGCTTGCGGCCAGCATACCTCACTTCTCGTGATCAAGATCACATTCTCGCTTTCCCCTGCGACACGGGTGTCGAATCCATTTTTTGCTGAACGTTAATGACCATCATTTTTGTACCGTTCAGAATCCAGTCAATACATAACTTATTGAATATATTGAGTTAATCAGAATGGCATCCTTTATGCAATATGAAATGCAATGTTTCATATCATTTTCAAGGAGCCGACATGAACCGCTTTGTGGTGGCCGAACCACTGTGGTGTACAGGATGTAATACCTGTCTCGCTGCCTGTTCGGACGTGCATAAAACGCAAGGTTTACAGCAACACCCGCGCCTGGCCCTGGCGAAGACGTCAACAATCACTGCCCCTGTCGTGTGTCATCACTGTGAGGAAGCCCCTTGCCTGCAGGTCTGCCCGGTCAATGCCATCTCTCAGAGGGATGATGCGATCCAACTCAACGAAAGCCTCTGTATTGGCTGCAAGCTTTGCGCCGTGGTCTGCCCATTTGGCGCAATCAGCGCTTCAGGAAGCCGTCCGGTGAATGCCCATGCGCAATATGTTTTTCAGGCTGAAGGCTCACTCAAAGACGGCGAAGAAAACGTGCTGCCCCAACATGCGTTGCTGCGCAGGGAACCGGGTGTCCAGACCGTCGCGGTGAAATGCGACCTGTGTGATTTCTTGCCAGAAGGTCCGGCCTGCGTTCGCGCTTGCCCGAATCAGGCGTTACGGCTGATCACCGGTGATAGCCTGCAACGTCAGATGAAAGAAAAACAGCGCCTTGCCGCAAGCTGGTTTGCCAATGGCGGGGAGGATCCCCTTTCCCTCACTCAGGAGCAACACTAATGGATGCCCTGCAATTATTAACCTGGTCGCTGATCCTCTATCTGTTTGCCAGTCTGGCTTCGCTGTTTTTACTCGGTCTGGACAGACTGGCTATTAAGCTTTCCGGCATCACATCGCTGGTGGGCGGCGTGATTGGCATCATCAGCGGAATTACGCAATTACATGCTGGTGTAACTTTAGTCGCCCATTTTGCCACCCCTTTTGACTTTGCCGATTTAACCCTGCGAATGGATAGCCTCTCGGCATTTATGGTGCTGGTTATCTCCTTGCTGGTGGTGGTTTGTTCGCTCTATTCATTGACTTATATGCGCGAATACGAGGGCAAAGGCGCGGCGGCGATGGGCTTCTTTATGAATATTTTCATCGCATCGATGGTTGCCCTGCTGGTGATGGACAACGCTTTTTGGTTCATCGTGCTGTTTGAAATGATGTCGCTGTCTTCCTGGTTTCTGGTCATTGCCAGGCAGGATAAAACGTCGATCAACGCTGGCATGCTCTACTTTTTTATCGCCCACGCCGGATCGGTGCTGATTATGATCGCCTTCTTGCTGATGGGGCGCGAAAGCGGCAGCCTCGATTTTGCCAGTTTCGCACGCTTTCACTTTCTCCGGGGCTGGCGTCGGCGGTGTTCCTGCTGGCCTTTTTCGGTTTTGGCGCGAAAGCCGGGATGATGCCGTTGCACAGCTGGTTGCCGCGCGCTCACCCTGCCGCACCATCGCACGCTTCGGCGTTGATGTCTGGCGTAATGGTCAAAATCGGTATTTTCGGCATCCTGAAAGTAGCGATGGATCTGCTGGCGCAAACGGGTTTGCCTCTGTGGTGGGGCATTCTGGTGATGGCGATCGGCGCAATCTCCGCGCTCCTGGGCGTGCTGTATGCACTGGCGGAACAGGATATCAAACGGCTGCTGGCCTGGAGTACCGTCGAAAACGTCGGCATTATTTTGCTGGCAGTCGGTGTGGCGATGGTCGGTCTGTCACTGCACGACCCGCTGCTCACCGTGGTTGGACTGCTCGGCGCACTGTTTCATCTGCTCAACCATGCGCTGTTCAAAGGGCTGCTATTTCTCGGCGCGGGAGCGATTATTTCGCGTTTGCATACCCACGACATGGAAAAAATGGGGGCACTAGCGAAACGGATGCCGTGGACAGCCGCAGCATGCCTGATTGGTTGCCTCGCGATATCAGCCATTCCTCCGCTGAATGGTTTTATCAGCGAATGGTACACCTGGCAGTCGCTGTTCTCACTAAGTCGTGTGGAAGCCGTAGCGCTACAACTTGCGGGTCCTATTGCTATGGTAATGCTGGCAGTCACTGGTGGGCTGGCAGTAATGTGCTTCGTAAAAATGTACGGTATTACTTTCTGTGGTGCGCCGCGCAGTACACACGCTGAAGAGGCACAGGAAGTGCCAAATACGATGATCGTCGCCATGCTACTGCTCGCGGCACTCTGCGTATTAATTGCGCTTAGTGCCAGTTGGCTGGCACCGAAGATAATGCATATTGCCCATGCGTTTACCAATACCCCTCCCGCCACTGTCGCCAGCGGAATAGCACTTGTACCCGGCACGTTTCATACACAGGTCACCCCCTCATTACTGTTGCTGTTACTACTGGCGATGCCTTTGCTGCCTGGCCTTTACTGGCTGTGGTGTCGTTCGCGCCGCGCAGCGTTTCGTCGCACAGGAGATGCCTGGGCATGCGGCTACGGCTGGGAAAATGCGATGGCCCCGTCAGGCAATGGCGTGATGCAGCCGCTGCGTGTGGTCTTTTCTGCGCTATTTCGTCTACGACAACAGCTCGACCCTACGCTGAGGCTAAATAAAGGTCTTGCGCACGTCACCGCCAGGGCTCAGAGCACAGAACCCTTCTGGGATGAGCGGGTGATCCGCCCCATCGTGAGCGCCACCCAACGGCTGGCCAAAGAAATACAGCATCTGCAAAGCGGCGACTTTCGTCTCTATTGCCTGTATGTGGTCGCCGCACTGGTTGTGCTGCTAATCGCTATTGCCGTCTAAGGAAATCACCATGAGACAAACTCTTTGCGACGGATATCTGGTCATTTTTGCGTTAGCACAGGCCGTGATTCTGCTGATGCTAACCCCACTTTTTACGGGTATTTCCCGGCAGATACGCGCGCGTATGCACTCCCGCCGCGGGCCGGGGATCTGGCAGGATTATCGCGATATCCACAAACTGTTTAAACGCCAGGAAGTTGCGCCGACATCTTCAGGTCTGATGTTCCGCCTGATGCCGTGGGTATTAATCAGCAGCATGCTGGTGCTGGCGATGGCCTTACCACTGTTTATTACCGTTTCCCCTTTTGCGGGCGGCGGCGATCTGATCACCCTTATCTATCTTCTTGCCCTGTTTCGTTTTTTCTTTGCTCTTTCCGGGCTGGATACCGGAAGTCCGTTTGCGGGAGTCGGTGCCAGTCGCGAGTTGACGCTCGGCATTCTGGTCGAACCAATGCTTATTCTCTCACTGCTGGTATTGGCGCTGATAGCAGGTTCCACGCATATCGAGATGATCAGCAATACGCTGGCGATGGGCTGGAACTCGCCGCTAACCACCGTACTGGCGTTACTGGCCTGTGGTTTTGCCTGCTTCATTGAGATGGGAAAAATTCCCTTTGATGTTGCTGAAGCAGAACAGGAATTACAGGAAGGCCCGCTGACCGAATATTCCGGTGCCGGGCTGGCGCTAGCGAAATGGGGGCTGGGGCTGAAACAGGTCGTGATGGCAGCACTGTTTGTGGCCCTGTTTCTGCTCTTTGGGCGCGCGCAAGAACTTTCTCTCGCCTGCCTGCTGACTTCACTTGTCGTTACGCTGCTCAAGGTTTTGCTGATTTTTGTACTGGCCTCAATCGCAGAAAACACGCTGGCACGCGGGCGTTTTTTACTCATTCACCATGTGACCTGGCTTGGCTTCAGCCTTGCTGCGCTTGCATGGGTCTTCTGGTTAACCGGTCTGTAAGGAGCACTGACGGAATATGGAAAATCTTGCTCTGACGACGTTATTGCTGCCTTTTATCGGCGCACTGGTCGTTTCGTTTTCGCCACAACGTCGGGCCGCCGAATGGGGGGTTTTGTTCGCCGCGCTGACCACGCTGTGCATGTTGTCACTGATCTCCGCGTTTTATCAGGCCGATAAAGTTGCCGTCACGTTGACGTTGGTCAACGTGGGGGATGTGGCATTGTTTGGCCTGGTCATTGATCGCGTGAGTACGCTGATTCTGTTTGTGGTGGTGTTTCTCGGTTTGCTGGTCACGATCTACTCCACGGGTTATCTGACGGATAAAAATCGCGAACACCCGCATAACGGCACGAATCGTTATTACGCATTTTTGCTGGTGTTTATCGGCGCGATGGCGGGACTGGTACTCTCCTCGACGCTGCTCGGTCAGTTGTTGTTTTTTGAAATTACAGGCGGCTGCTCCTGGGCGTTGATCAGTTATTACCAGAGCGATAAAGCGCAGCGTTCAGCACTAAAAGCGTTGCTTATCACCCATATCGGTTCGTTGGAGTTGTATCTTGCCGCCGCCACGCTGTTTTTGCAGACCGGAACGTTTGTGCTTAGCGCGATGAGCGAGTTACATGGCGACGCACGTTATCTGGTTTATGGCGGCATCCTGTTTGCCGCGTGGGGGAAATCGGCCCAGCTACCGATGCAAGCGTGGCTACCGGACGCAATGGAAGCGCCAACACCGATCAGCGCCTATCTCCACGCCGCATCGATGGTGAAAGTGGGCGTTTACATTTTTGCCCGCGCTATTATCGACGGCGGCAATATCCCGCATGTGATTGGCGGCGTTGGCATGGTCATGGCACTGGTCACCATTCTTTATGGCTTTCTGATGTATTTGCCACAGCAGGATATGAAGCGGTTGCTAGCCTGGTCGACCATCACTCAACTTGGCTGGATGTTCTTCGGCTTGTCGCTCTCCATCTTCGGCTCGCGGCTGGCGCTGGAGGGCAGCATCGCCTACATCGTCAACCACGCGTTCGCTAAAAGCCTGTTTTTCCTTGTAGCAGGTGCGCTGAGTTACAGCTGCGGCACGCGCTTGTTGCCGCGTCTGCGTGGCGTATTGCACACCCTGCCGTTGCCAGGCGTGGGTTTCTGCGTGGCAGCGCTGGCGATTACCGGCGTGCCGCCGTTCAACGGCTTCTTCAGTAAATTCCCGCTGTTTGCTGCCGGTTTTGCGTTGTCAGTGGAGTACTGGATCCTGCTGCCCGCCATGATTCTTCTGATGATTGAATCGGTCGCCAGTTTCGCCTGGTTTATTCGCTGGTTTGGTCGCGTTGTGCCTGGCAAACCGAGCGAGGCCGTCGCCGATGCCGCACCGCTGCCAGGATCAATGCGCCTGGTGTTGATTGTACTGATTGTGATGTCGCTGATTTCCAGCGTAATCGCCGCGACCTGGTTGCAGTAAGGAGATGATGAATGACCGGTTCTATGATCGTAAATAATCTGGCGGGACTGATGATGCTGACATCGCTGTTTGTGATTAGCGTCAAAAGCTATCGCCTGTCATGCGGATTTTACGCCTGCCAGTCACTGGTGCTGGTGTCTATTTTCGCCACTCTCTCGTGCCTGTTCGCCGCAGAGCAACTGCTGATCTGGTCCGCCAGCGCCTTTATCACCAAAGTGCTGCTGGTACCGTTAATCATGACTTACGCTGCACGAAATATTCCCCAGAACATCCCGGAAAAAGCGTTATTCGGTCCGGCAATGATGGCACTGCTCGCGGCGTTAATTGTCCTGCTTTGCGCATTTGTCGTTCAGCCCGTGAAGCTACCGATGGCTACCGGGCTGAAACCGGCGCTGGCGGTAGCGTTAGGTCATTTTCTGCTTGGCCTGCTGTGCATTGTCAGCCAGCGCAATATCCTGCGGCAAATTTTTGGTTACTGCCTGATGGAAAACGGCTCCCATCTGGTGCTGGCGCTTCTTGCCTGGCGAGCACCGGAACTGGTGGAAATAGGTATCGCTACCGACGCCATCTTCGCCGTCATTGTGATGGTGTTACTGGCAAGAAAAATATGGCGTACCCACGGCACGCTGGACGTGAACAACTTGACCGCGCTGAAGGGATAATGAGATGAGTTATTCTGTGATGTTCGCTTTACTCCTGCTCACGCCGCTGCTTTTTTCGCTGCTCTGTTTTGCCTGCCGGAAACGGAGACTTTCTGCGACTCGCACGGTGACCGTATTACATAGCTTAGGGATCACACTGCTGCTGATTCTGGCACTCTGGGTGGTCCAAACTGCCGCTGATGCAGGAGAAATATTCGCTGCGGGACTGTGGCTTCATATTGATGGTCTGGGCGGTTTGTTCCTCGCCATTCTTAGTGTGATTGGCTTTCTCACCGGTGTTTACTCGATTGGCTACATGCGTCATGAAGTGGCACACGGCGAGCTTTCACCCGTTACGCTGTGCGATTACTACGGTTTCTTCCATCTGTTTTTGTTCACCATGCTGCTGGTTGTTACCAGCAATAACCTGATTGTGATGTGGGCGGCGATCGAAGCCACCACCTTAAGCTCGGCGTTTCTGGTAGGCATTTACGGTCAGCGTTCATCGCTGGAAGCTGCATGGAAGTACATCATTATTTGTACTGTTGGTGTCGCTTTTGGTCTGTTCGGTACCGTGCTGGTATACGCCAACGCCGCCAGCGTTATGCCGCAGGCAGAAATGGCGATATTCTGGAGCGAGGTTCTTAAGCAATCGTCCTTGCTTGACCCAACATTAATGCTGTTGGCCTTTGTGTTTTTGCTAATTGGCTTTGGTACCAAAACCGGGCTATTTCCCATGCACGCCTGGCTGCCGGATGCTCACAGTGAAGCGCCGAGTCCGGTCAGCGCCCTGCTCTCCGCCGTATTGCTGAACTGCGCGCTGTTGGTGCTGATTCGCTATTACATCATTATTTGCCAAGCCATCGGCAGCGATTTCCCCAACCGGTTGTTGCTCATCTTCGGCATGTTGTCGGTTGCCGTGGCGGCATTTTTCATTCTGGTACAGCGGGACATTAAGCGTCTGCTGGCGTACTCCAGCGTGGAGAACATGGGGCTGGTCGCGGTGGAGCTAGGCATTGGCGGGCCGCTGGGAATTTTTGCCGCGCTGCTGCACACCTTAAACCACAGTCTGGCAAAAACGCTGCTGTTCTGCGGTTCCGGCAATGTACTGCTCAAGTACGGCACGCGCGATCTCAACGTCGTCTGTGGGATGCTCAAAATCATGCCATTTACCGCCGTGCTGTTTGGCGGCGGTGCGCTGGCGCTGGCGCTGGCAGGGATGCCGCCCTTCAACATTTTTCTTAGCGAATTTATGACCATTACCGCCGGACTGGCACGTAATCACCTGCTGATTATCGTCCTGCTGTTATTGCTGTTAACGCTGGTGCTGGCGGGCCTGGTACGGATGGCAGCGCGGGTGTTAATGGCGAAACCGCCGCAGGCCGTTAACCGGGGTGATCTCGGCTGGTTGACCACCTCGCCAATGGTGATTCTGCTGGTCATGATGCTGGCGATGGGAACGCATATTCCACAACCTGTCATCAGGATCCTGGCGGGCGCTTCCACTATAGTCCTCTCAGGGACGCACGATCTGCCTGCACAACGTAGCACCTGGCATGATTTTTTGCCTTCAGGCACCGCATCTGTTTCGGAGAAACACAGTGAACGTTAATTCATCGTCAAATCGTGGCGAAGCGATTCTCGCCGCCCTGAAAACGCAGTTCCCCGGCGCGGTGCTGGATGAAGAGCGACAAACGCCTGAACAGGTCACCATTACGGTGAAAATCAATCTGCTGCCTGACGTTGTACAGTATCTTTATTATCAACATGATGGCTGGCTTCCGGTCCTGTTTGGCAACGACGAGCGGACACTTAACGGTCATTACGCGGTTTATTATGCCCTTTCAATGGAAGGGGCCGAAAAATGCTGGATTGTGGTGAAGGCGCTGGTCGATGCCGACAGTCGGGAGTTTCCGTCAGTCACACCGCGCGTCCCTGCCGCGGTCTGGGGCGAGCGAGAAATTCGCGATATGTACGGGCTGATTCCGGTTGGCCTGCCGGATCAGCGTCGCCTGGTGTTGCCCGATGACTGGCCGGAAGATATGCATCCGCTGCGCAAAGATGCGATGGATTATCGACTGCGCCCTGAACCGACGACTGATTCCGAAACGTATCCGTTTATCAATGAGGGCAACAGCGATGCGCGGGTGATCCCTGTCGGCCCGCTGCATATCACCTCCGATGAACCGGGTCACTTCCGCTTGTTTGTGGATGGCGAGCAAATTGTCGATGCTGATTACCGCCTGTTTTATGTCCATCGCGGCATGGAGAAACTGGCAGAAACGCGGATGGGCTACAACGAAGTGACCTTCTTATCGGACCGCGTGTGTGGGATTTGCGGTTTTGCCCACAGTGTGGCCTATACCAATTCGGTTGAAAATGCACTGGGGATTGAGGTGCCGCAACGAGCACATACTATTCGCTCGATTCTGCTGGAAGTCGAACGGCTACACAGTCATTTGCTTAACCTTGGCCTCTCCTGCCATTTCGTTGGTTTTGATACCGGCTTTATGCAATTTTTCCGCGTGCGGGAAAAGTCGATGACGATGGCGGAATTGCTGATCGGGTCGCGTAAAACCTACGGTCTGAATCTGATTGGTGGTGTTCGCCGCGATATTCTCAAAGAGCAACGTCTGCAAACGCTGAAACTGGTGCGCGAGATGCGCGCCGACGTGTCGGAGCTGGTAGAGATGCTGCTTGCTACGCCGAATATGGAACAACGCACTCAGGGCATTGGCATTCTCGACCGACAAATCGCCCGTGATTTGCGCTTTGATCACCCCTACGCCGACTACGGCAATATTCCAAAAACACTGTTTACCTTTACCGGCGGCGATGTTTTCTCCCGCGTGATGGTCCGTGTCAAAGAGACGTTTGATTCGCTGGCAATGCTGGAATTTGCCCTCGACAACATGCCGGATACCCCACTGCTGACCGAAGGCTTTAGCTATAAACCTCACGCATTCGCGCTGGGCTTTGTTGAAGCGCCACGCGGTGAAGACGTGCACTGGAGCATGCTCGGTGATAACCAAAAATTGTTCCGCTGGCGCTGCCGTGCCGCCACCTACGCCAACTGGCCGGTGTTGCGTTACATGCTGCGCGGCAATACCGTTTCTGACGCACCGCTGATTATCGGTAGCCTTGATCCCTGCTACTCCTGTACCGACCGTGTGACGCTGGTAGATGTGCGCAAGCGCCAGTCAAAAACCGTGCCGTATAAAGAGATCGAACGCTACGGCATTGATCGTAACCGTTCGCCGCTGAAGTAAGGACAGAAGATGCTGAAGTTACTGAAAACTATTATGCGCGCCGGAACCGCGACGGTGAAATATCCCTTCGCGCCACTGGAGGTCAGCCCAGGCTTTCGCGGGAAACCGGACCTGATGCCCAGCCAATGTATTGCCTGCGGTGCCTGCGCCTGTGCTTGTCCGGCAAATGCGCTGACTATCCAGACCGACGACCAGCAAAATTCGCGCACCTGGCAGCTCTATCTGGGGCGTTGTATTTACTGCGGACGTTGTGAAGAAGTGTGCCCGACCAGAGCCATCCAGCTTACCAATAACTTTGAACTGACCGTCACCAATAAAGCCGATCTCTATACCCGCGCGACGTTCCATCTACAACGTTGCAGCCGTTGCGAACGCCCGTTTGCCCCGCAAAAAACCATCGCACTGGCTGCTGAATTGTTAGCACAGCAACAAAATGCGCCACAAAACCGCGAAATGTTGTGGGCGCAAGCGAGCGTCTGCCCGGAATGCAAACAACGCGCGACGCTGATCAACGACGATACAGATGTACTGCTGGTGGCTAAGGAGCAGCTATGAGTCCAGTGCTTACACAACATGTCAGCCAGCCCATCACGCTGGACGAGCAAACGCAAAAGATGAAGCGGCATTTGCTACAGGATATCCGTCGCTCGGCTTACGTTTATCGCGTCGATTGCGGCGGCTGCAACGCCTGTGAAATCGAAATTTTTGCTGCCATTACACCAGTATTCGACGCAGAACGTTTTGGCATTAAGGTTGTTTCATCACCGCGTCACGCCGATATTTTGTTATTTACTGGCGCAGTCACCCGGGCGATGCGTATGCCTGCACTTCGGGCGTATGAGTCTGCCCCCGATCATAAAATTTGTGTTTCCTACGGCGCGTGCGGTGTCGGCGGCGGTATTTTCCACGATCTCTACAGCGTCTGGGGCGGTAGCGACACCATTGTCCCCATTGATGTTTGGATCCCCGGCTGCCCGCCAACACCGGCCGCCACCATTCACGGTTTCGCCGTGGCGCTCGGTTTGCTGCAACAGAAGATTCACGCTGTGGATTATCGCGATCCCACCGGGGTGACTATGCAACCGTTGTGGCCGCAGATCCCGCCATCACAGCGTATCGCCATTGAGCGAGAAGCGCGGCGGCTGGCGGGCTATCGTCAGGGGCGAGAAATTTGCGATCGGCTCCTGCGCCATTTAAGCGACGATCCTACAGGAAATCGGGTTAACACCTGGTTGCGCGATGCCGACGATCCACGTCTCAATAGTATCGTTCAGCAACTCTTTCGCGTACTCCGGGGGTTACATGACTGAAGAGTGCGGGGAAATTGTTTTCTGGACGCTGCGAAAAAAGTTTGTCGCCAGTAGCGACGAGATGCCGGAACACAGCTCTCAGGTAATGTATTACTCGCTAGCTATCGGCCATCACGTTGGCGTGATTGATTGTCTGAATGTCGCCTTCCGCTGCCCACTGACGGAATACGAAGATTGGCTTGCACTGGTCGAAGAGGAGCAAGCCCGACGTAAGATGCTGGGGGTGATGACTTTTGGTGAGATTGTTATTGACGCCAGCCACACCGCCCTGTTGACCCGGGCATTCGCGCCACTGGCGGATGACGCGACGTCTGTGTGGCAGGCGCGTAGCATTCAATTCATTCATCTGTTGGATGAAATTGTGCAGGAACCGGCCATCTATCTGATGGCCAGAAAAATTGCGTGAGAAGGATTTCTCATTAATAAGGACTGTTGATGGCTATGTCAGACGAGGCGATGTTTGCCCCGCCACAAGGAATAACAATTGAAGCGGTAAACGGAATGCTCGCGGAGCGGTTAGCACAGAAACACGGTAAGGCGTCTTTATTACGCGCCTTCATCCCGATGCCGCCGCCGTTCAGCCCGGTACAACTTATTGAACTGCATGTTCTCAAAAGCAACTTCTATTACCGCTACCATGATGATGGCAGCGATGTGACGGCAACAACAGAGTATCAGGGCGAGATGGTCGATTATTCGCGTCACGCCGTCCTTCTCGGCAGTAGTGGAATGGCGGAGCTACGCTTTATTCGCACCCACGGCAGTCGTTTTACTTCCCAGGATTGCACACTGTTTAACTGGCTGGCGCGGATAATCACCCCGGTTCTGCAATCATGCCTCAATGATGAAGAACAGCAGGTGGCGCTGCGTTTGCTGGAGAAAGATCGCGATCATCATCGGGTACTGGTTGATATTACTAATGCAGTGCTGTCACATCTTGATCTCGACGATCTGATCGCTGACGTCGCTCGTGAGATCCATCATTTTTTCGGTCTGGCTTCAGTCAGTATGGTACTGGGCGATCATCGAAAGAACGAGAAGTTTAGCCTGTGGTGCAGCGATCTTTCTGCCTCACATTGTGCGTGTCTGCCACGCTGTATGCCTGGCGAAAGTGTATTGCTGACACAAACGCTACAAACCCGACAACCGACCTTGACGCACCGTGCAGACGATCTGTTTCTCTGGCAACGCGACCCGTTATTACTCTTACTTGCATCTAACGGCTGCGAATCTGCGCTCCTTATACCGCTTACCTTTGGCAACCATACACCGGGTGCATTGTTGCTGGCGCATACCTCTTCCACTCTCTTTAGTGAGGAAAACTGCCAGCTACTACAACACATAACCGATCGCATCGCTATTGCCGTTGGCAATGCCGATGCCTGGCGTAGCATGACCGATTTGCAGGAAAGTTTGCAGCAAGAAAACCACCAGCTTAGCGAGCAGCTCCTTTCGAATCTGGGCATCGGTGACATTATCTATCAAAGCCAGGCAATGGAAGACCTGCTCCAGCAGGTAGATATTGTGGCGAAGAGCGACAGTACGGTGTTGATTTGTGGTGAAACCGGAACTGGCAAAGAGGTGATCGCCAGAGCGATCCATCAACTTAGCCCGCGACGCGACAAGCCGCTGGTCAAAATCAACTGCGCTGCCATCCCCGCCAGTCTTCTGGAAAGTGAGTTATTCGGTCATGACAAAGGGGCGTTTACTGGTGCGATTAATACCCATCGTGGTCGTTTTGAAATTGCCGATGGCGGCACGTTGTTTCTCGATGAAATTGGCGATCTGCCGTTAGAACTTCAGCCTAAACTGCTGCGCGTATTGCAGGAGCGGGAGATTGAGCGTCTCGGCGGGAGTAGAACGATCCCGGTGAATGTCAGAGTCATTGCCGCCACCAACCGTGATTTGTGGCAAATGGTTGAAGATCGCCAGTTTCGCAGCGATCTCTTTTATCGCCTGAATGTCTTCCCACTGGAATTGCCGCCGCTACGCGACCGTCCGGAAGATATCCCTCTTTTAGCAAAACATTTCACGCAAAAAATGGCGCGCCATATGAATCGCGCAATTGACGCCATCCCGACCGAGGCGCTACGCCAGTTGATGTCGTGGGACTGGCCGGGCAACGTGCGCGAGCTGGAAAACGTGATTGAGCGGGCGGTACTGTTGACTCGTGGTAACAGTCTGAATTTACATCTAAATGTCCGACAAAGCCGTTTACTGCCGACGCTAAATGAAGATTCAGCGCTTCGCAGTTCAATGGCGCAGTTGCTGCACCCGACGACGCCAGAGAATGACGAAGAAGAACGTCAGCGCATTGTTCAGGTATTGCGAGAAACCAATGGCATTGTTGCCGGGCCCCGTGGCGCAGCGACGCGATTAGGGATGAAGCGCACCACGCTGCTGTCACGAATGCAGCGTCTGGGGATCTCGGTTCGCGAGGTGTTGTAATCTGCTTTTGCAGGAGTATGCATGAGAAACAAACTCTCTTTCGACTTGCAGTTGAGCGCCAGAAAAGCGGCAATCGCTGAACGGATTGCCGCCCATAAAATTGCCCGCAGTAAAGTGTCGGTCTTTTTAATGGCGATGTCCGCTGGCGTGTTTATGGCGATCGGATTTACTTTTTACCTTTCCGTTATCGCCGATGCCCCGTCTTCACAGGCATTAACCCATCTGGTGGGCGGCCTTTGCTTTACACTCGGCTTTATTTTGCTGGCGGTTTGCGGCACCAGCCTGTTCACCTCGTCGGTAATGACGGTGATGGCAAAAAGTCGGGGCGTTATTAGTTGGCGAACTTGGCTGATTAACGCACTTCTGGTGGCCTGCGGTAATCTGGCAGGTATTGCCTGTTTCAGTTTGTTAATCTGGTTTTCCGGGCTGGTGATGAGTGAAAACGCGATGTGGGGAGTCGCGGTTTTACACTGCGCCGAGGGCAAAATGCATCATACATTTACTGAATCTGTCAGCCTCGGCATTATGTGCAATCTGATGGTTTGCCTGGCGCTGTGGATGAGTTATTGCGGGCGTTCGTTATGCGACAAAATCGTCGCCATGATTTTGCCCATCACCCTGTTTGTCGCCAGTGGCTTTGAGCACTGTATCGCCAATTTGTTTGTGATTCCGTTCGCCATTGCCATTCGCCATTTCGCCCCTCCCCCCTTCTGGCAACTGGTGCACAGTAGCGCAGACAATTTTCCGGCACTGACGGTCAGCCATTTTATTACCGCCAATCTGCTCCCGGTGATGCTGGGTAATATTATCGGCGGTGCGGTGCTGGTGAGTATGTGTTATCGGGCTATTTATTTACGTCAGGAACCCTGAAAAATCAGCCCGGCGAAACAGTTCGTCGGGCTGAAGATTATTCTTGCGCGATTTGCCCATCGGGCCAGGCATGAATCACGGCTTTGATCAGCGTCGCCAACGGAATGGCGAAGAATACGCCCCAGAATCCCCACAAACCACCGAAGATCACCACCGATAAAATAATCACCAGCGGATGCAGGTTAACCGCTTCGGAGAACAACACCGGCACTAACAGGTTGCCGTCCAGCGCCTGAATAATCAGATACACCGCGAAGCAGCTCCAGAATTCCGTGCCTGCACCAAACTGGAATAGCGCCACGCCAACCACCGGAATGGTCACCACAAATGCGCCAATGTACGGAATAAGAACCGAGAAGCCGACCAGCACTGCCAGCAGCAGCGAATAGTTCAGCCCGAAGAGCAAGAACCCCAGCCAGGTGGCGATCCCCACCACGATCATCTCCAGCACTTTGCCGCGGATATAGTTGGTGATTTGTTGATTCATCTCCTTCCACACCTGTCCTGCCAGCCCACGGTTACGCGGCAGCACCCGGCGAACGGCGTTCAGCATCTGCTCTTTGTCTTTCAGCAGGAAGAAGACCATCAATGGCACCAGCACCAGATAGACGGCTATGGTCAGCAAACCGACCAGCGAGGCGAGGGAAATTTTCACCACCGAATCGCCCATGGTCAGCATCCGACTGCGCATATTTTCGGCCATTGCATCAATAATGCCCGCGTCCATTAACGCCGGATAGCGGCGCGGCAACGTGGCGGCAAAGTCAGAAAGCTTATTGAGCATCCCCGGCATATCGCGGATTAAGTAGATGCCCTGTTGCCAGGCGATAGGCAGTACCACGAACGCCATCAGTAGCAATATACCGACAAAAACCACCAATACAATCGACGTCGCCCAGCGGCGGGAGCAGCCAATAGATTGCAGACGCACGGTTGGCCATTCCAGCAAATAGGCCAGCACAATAGCCACCAGCAACGGAGCAAGCAGGCCACTAAAGAAAAAGATAATGCCAAATCCGGCAACTAAAATAACCAGCAAGGCAATCGCTTCCGGGTCGCTAAAACGGCGGCGATACCATTGCATCAACATTTCGAGCATAAAGACCTTCCCTGAACCTCAAGAGCGGGATTGCGATCCGCAATTGTATCGAAATGTCACAAAAAAGACTTCGCTTTTTATGACGGATTCAGGAAACTGAAAAGTCATTTGAGTGGGCTAATCTTCGCCGTTACACTCAAAGGCGGCGCGGTGGGAACGATATTTCACAGTATCGGTCAAATGACTATCTCCAGAAATACAGGATAGAGGTTATGTTCAGGCAGTTGAAAAAAAACCTGGTTGCAACCCTCATTGCTGCTATGACCATTGGTCAGGTAGCCCCGGCGTTTGCCGACAGCGCAGACACCTTGCCGGATATGGGAACCTCCGCAGGAAGCACGCTTTCCATTGGTCAGGAAATGCAGATGGGCGACTATTATGTCCGCCAGCTACGCGGCAGCGCGCCGTTAATTAATGACCCGCTGTTAACGCAATATATTAATTCGCTGGGGATGCGTCTGGTTTCGCATGCCAATTCGGTTAAGACACCGTTTCATTTTTTTCTGATCAACAACGACGAAATTAACGCCTTTGCTTTCTTTGGCGGCAACGTGGTGCTGCACTCTGCCCTGTTCCGTTATTCCGATAACGAAAGTCAACTGGCTTCAGTTATGGCGCACGAAATCTCCCACGTCACCCAACGTCACCTGGCGCGAGCGATGGAAGATCAGCAGCGCAGCGCGCCGCTGACCTGGGTCGGCGCGTTAGGTTCTATTTTACTGGCGATGGCCAGTCCGCAGGCGGGGATGGCGGCGCTGACCGGTACACTGGCGGGAACGCGTCAGGGGATGATCAGTTTCACCCAGCAAAATGAACAGGAAGCGGACCGCATTGGTATTCAGGTGCTGCAACGCTCGGGATTCGATCCGCAGGCGATGCCAACCTTCCTCGAAAAATTACTCGATCAGGCGCGTTACTCCTCGCGCCCGCCGGAAATTTTATTGACTCACCCGTTGCCGGAAAGTCGTCTGGCAGATGCCCGCAACCGTGCTAATCAGATGCGCCCGATGGTGGTGCAGTCGTCGGAAGATTTCTATCTGGCGAAAGCGCGCACACTGGGGATGTATAATTCCGGACGTAACCAGCTCACCAGTGATTTGCTGGATGAATGGGCGAAAGGAAACGTTCGTCAGCAACGAGCAGCACAATATGGTCGTGCTTTACAGGCGATGGAAGCCAATAAATACGACGAGGCGCGTAAAACGCTGCAACCGTTACTGGCGGCAGAACCTGGCAACGCATGGTATCTCGATCTGGCTACTGATATCGATCTTGGGCAAAACAAAGCCAATGAGGCGATCAATCGTCTGAAAAATGCCCGCGATTTACGCACCAATCCGGTGTTGCAGCTCAACCTGGCGAACGCTTATTTGCAAGGCGGTCAACCACAAGAAGCGGCCAATATTCTGAATCGCTACACCTTTAATAATAAAGATGACAGCAACGGCTGGGATTTGCTGGCACAGGCGGAAGCCGCGCTAAATAACCGCGATCAGGAGCTGGCTGCGCGAGCAGAAGGTTATGCGCTCGCCGGACGACTCGATCAGGCCATTTCGCTGTTGAGTAGCGCCAGTTCGCAGGTGAAATTAGGCAGCCTGCAACAAGCGCGTTACGATGCGCGCATCGACCAGTTGCGCCAGCTGCAGGAACGCTTTAAGCCTTATACCAAGATGTAATTCGCATTAAAGGAAGAACAATGACCAAACAGGTAAAAATCTACCATAACCCACGCTGTTCAAAGAGCCGGGAAACGCTGAACCTGCTGAAAGAAAACGGCGTGGAGCCAGAAGTGGTGCTCTACCTTGAGACACCCGCCGATGCGGCAACGCTGCGCGATTTGCTGAAAATACTGGGGATGAATAGCGCCCGTGAATTGATGCGCCAGAAAGAGGATCTTTATAAAGAACTGAACCTGGCTGACAGTTCGCTTAGCGAAGAGGCGCTGATTCAGGCAATGGTGGATAATCCGAAGCTGATGGAGCGCCCGATTGTGGTCGCGAATGGCAAAGCGCGGATTGGTCGTCCACCGGAGCAGGTACTGGAAATCGTGGGTTAAGATGTGCTCCATCGCTAGTTGAAGCACATTGCCGGATGCGACGCTTGCCACGTCTTATCCGGCCTACGAATACTATGGATTAACTTCGCGTAGTTCGGATAAGGCGTTCGCGCCGCATCCGACAATAAACACCTTATCTACAACTTCAGAATTTCTTTCACAAACGGAATGGTCAGCTTACGTTGCGCGGTAATCGACGCACGATCCAACTGATCCAACGTCATAAATAGCGTGCGCATTTCTCTGTCGAGCCGCTTCAGCAAGAAACGCCCCACATCTTCCGGCAGTTCAAAACCACGCAAACGCGCGCGTAACTGTAGCGCCTGCAACTTATCTTCATCAGAAAGTGGCTGCAATTTGTAGATCTGCCCCCAGTCGAGTCGCGACGCGAGATCCGGTAATCCCAGATTCAACTGCCGCGGTGGACGATCGCCGGTGATCAACAACCGTGTTTTGCCCGATTCCAGAATTCGATTGTAGAGATCGAAAATCGCCATCTCCCACAACTCATCGCCTGCAATACACTCAATGTTGTCGATACAGACCAGCGACAAATGCTCCATACCGTCGAGCACTTCCGGAACAAACCAGGTGCGTTTATCCAGCGGGACATAGCCCACCGCATCGCCACGCTGCGACAATTCCGCGCAAGCCGCGTGCAGCAGATGGCTGCGCCCCGCGCCTTCGCGTGCCCAGAGATAGATGTAACCGCTATGTTCCTGACGCAGCACGTTTTGCAGCGCAGCCAGTAAAGAGGAGTTATCCCCCGGCCAGAAACTTGCAAAGGTTTCGTCGTCAGGAAGATAAAGTGGCAAAGAGAGCTGTGCCGGTGTGTTCAGAGATACCTCAACCAGGATTTCACAAAATCGCGAGAAGTTTACCACAGAATCCCATGATGTTTGAACCGGGCAGCAACACTGCCCGGTCGGTACATTATTTGTCTGTTATATCCGCGTCTTCTGCGTCCAGCACCACTTCTTCAGGGCGCAGCACACTAATCAGTTTGAAGATCAAACTTAAGCCGATACCGACGATGGTCGCCAGCGCCATACCTTTTAACTCCGCCGCGCCGATGTTTACCTTCGCGCCACTGACGCCGATGATCAAAATCACGGAAGTCAGGATCAGGTTCTGTGCTTTGTTGTAATCCACTTTCGATTCGATCAAAACACGAATACCGGAAGCACCGATGACACCATAAAGCAGCAGCGAAACGCCGCCCATCACCGGCAATGGGATCATCTGGATAGCGGCAGCCAGTTTACCGACACAGGAAAGCAGGATAGCGAAAATCGCCGCCCCACCGATAACCCAGGTACTGTAAACACGGGTGATCGCCATCACGCCAATGTTTTCTCCGTAAGTAGTATTTGGCGTAGAGCCAAAGAAGCCGGAAATCACGGTCGACAAGCCATTAGCAAACATCGAACGGTGCAGACCTGGATCGCGCAGCAGATCTTTTTTGACGATATTAGCCGTTACTACCAGGTGCCCTACGTGTTCGGCAATAACCACTAACGCCGCTGGCAGAATAGTCAGAATGGCAAACCACTCGAAGCGCGGCGTATAGAGGGTTGGCAGCGCAAACCAGTGAGCATTAATAATCGGCGTGGTATCGACAATTCCCATTGCGAAAGAGAGCGCGTACCCCACCAGCACGCCAATTAAAATCGGGATAATTGCCAGGAAACCACGAAACAGCACGGAACCTAAAACCGTGACCGCCAGGGTGGTAATAGAGATGATGATGGTTTTGGAGTCTGGCGTTTGCCCTTCAGCCGGGAGTAAACCCGCCATACCGGCAGCTACGCCCGCCAGCTCCAGACCGATGACGGCAACGATTGCGCCCATTGCCGCAGGTGGAAACAGCACGTCCAGCCAGCCGGTCCCCGCTTTCTTCACGATAAAAGAAACCAGGCAGAACAGCACGCCGCACATAATAAAGCCGCCCAGCGCGACTTCATACCCTAACGGCAACAGTAACAATACCGGT
>OGUJ01000837.1_pt1 | contig 20974 bp, 20 predicted proteins | sample 1573661 | NCBI WGS metagenome assembly OGUJ01 (sample SAMEA2581933, study PRJEB24529) | metagenome | biome: Human gut stool | place: China | collected 2011
GTGTGGGCAAGTTTATCCGCAAGACCAGCATCGATGAGCTGCCCCAGCTGTGGAACATTCTAAAGGGTGATATGAGCATCGTTGGTCCCCGCCCGGCACTTCCCCGCGAGGTGGAACAGTACGGCGACTACGAAAAGCAGCGTTTGTATGTGACCCCCGGCCTGAGCTGTTATTGGCAAATTGCCCCGCACCGCAACGACCTCTCTTTTGAAGAGTGGATGGATCTGGATGTGAAATATGTCAAGGAGCGCAGCTTCTGGGTGGATTGGAAAATTATTTTTAAGACCTTCAAGGTGTGCTTGCTGGGGCGTGGGGAGTAAAAAATCTGCTGAAGTTGCTGGGAACTCGATTATAAGCTCGAAAGGAATACAATTTATGGACATAAAAAAAGAATATGAGCGCTGGCTGGCAAACGCCACCGCAGATGCCGACATAGTGGCAGAACTGAAAACGCTGAATGATGCCAAAATCGAGGACGCATTCTACCGTGACCTTGCCTTTGGTACGGGCGGTCTCCGCGGTGTGATTGGTGCAGGCACCAACCGGATGAACGTCTACACGGTGGCAAAGGCTTCTCAGGGTTTGGCAGACTATTTAAGGAAAAACTTTGAAACGCCGTCTGTGGCCATCGGTTACGACAGCCGTATCAAGAGCGATGTGTTTGCAAAAGTCGCCGCCGGGGTGTTTGCTGCCAATGGCGTCAAGGTGAATATCTGGCCTGTTTTGATGCCTGTTCCTACCGTGTCTTTTGCGACCCGCTATCTGCATACCTCTGCCGGCGTCATGGTGACGGCTTCCCACAATCCCAGCAAGTACAACGGCTATAAAGTCTACGGTGCAGACGGCTGCCAGATCACTACCGAGGCCGCAGCGGAGATTCTTGCCGAAATCGAGAAACTGGATATCTTTGCAGACGTCAAGACCAGCGATTTTGAAGCAGGCGTGGCAAACGGCAGTATCCAGTACATTCCGGACGAGGTCTACACTGCATTTGTGGAACAGGTCAAGAGCCAGTCTGTTCTGTTTGGCGAAGAGGTCAACAAGAACGTGGCCATCGTGTACAGCCCGCTGAACGGCACCGGTCTGAAGCCCGTGACCCGCACCCTGAAGGAGATGGGCTATACCAACATCACGGTGGTCAAAGAGCAGGAACAGCCGGACGGCAACTTCCCGACCTGCCCGTATCCCAATCCGGAGATCAAAGAGGCTATGGCGCTGGGCATGGAGTATGCCAAGAAGTGCAACGCCGACCTGCTGCTGGCTACCGACCCCGACTGTGATCGTGTGGGTATCGCCGTCAAGAACAAGGCAGGGGAGTACGAGCTGCTGACCGGTAACCAGACCGGTATGCTGCTGCTGGACTACATTTGCAGCCAGCGTGTAAAGCACGGCAAGATGCCCGCCGACCCGGTCATGGTCAAGACGATCGTCACCATGGACATGGGCGAGCAGATTGCCACCCATTATGGCCTGCGTACCGTCAACGTGCTGACCGGCTTCAAGTTCATCGGTGAGCAGATCGGCAAGCTGGAGAAGCAGGGCAAGGCAGACAGCTATGTGTTCGGCTTTGAAGAAAGCTACGGTTATCTGACCGGCTCTTATGTCCGCGACAAGGATGGTGTGGACGGTGCTTACATGATCTGCGAGATGTTCAGCTATTATGCAACCAAAGGTATCAGCCTGCTGGACAAGCTGGACGAGCTGTACAAGACCTATGGCTACTGCCTGAACACCCTGCACAGCTATGAGTTCGACGGCAGCGCCGGTTTTGCTAAGATGCAGAGCATCATGCAGGCATTCCGGGGCGGCATCAGGGAATTTGGCGGCAAGAAAGTTGTGAAGCTGCTGGATTATGCACCGGGGCTGGATGGTCTGCCGAAGTCTGATGTGCTCAAGTTCCTGCTGGAAGATAACTGCTCCATCGTGGTACGCCCCTCCGGTACCGAACCGAAGCTGAAGACCTATATCTCCGTCAGTGCGGAAAATAAGGAAGCTGCTGAAAAGGTAGAGGCAGAGATTTGCAAGAGTGCAGAAGAGTACCTGAAGTAATAGAAAATCTATAGATGGTTGTATAGGAGAAAAATATGAATGTTATTTTGCTTTCTGGCGGTTCCGGTAAGCGTCTCTGGCCTCTTTCGAATGACGTGCGCAGCAAGCAGCTTATCAAGCTGTTTAAGAATAATGATGAGTACGAGTCCATGGTGCAGCGTGTCTATCGCCAAATCACCACGGTAGATGCTGATGCAAAGATTACCATTGCAACCAGCAAATCGCAGGCAAGTGCTATCAAGAATCAGCTGGGCGAAAAGGCATCTATCTGTGTAGAGCCTTGCCGCCGTGATACCTTCCCGGCCATCGCACTGGCTGCTGCCTATCTGCACGACGAACTGGGTGTGGCAGAAAATGAAGCTGTTGTTGTCTGCCCGGTCGACCCCTATGTGGATAACACTTATTACGAAGCCGTCAAAAACCTGCAGGAACTGGCAGAGCAGGGTAGAGCAAATCTGACCCTGATGGGCATTGAACCGACTTATCCCAGCGAAAAGTATGGTTACATTATTCCTGAAAACGGCGAAAACGTCAGCAAGGTCAAGGAGTTCAAGGAAAAGCCGGATGTGGAAACTGCCAAGAAGTATCTGGCACAGAGCGCACTGTGGAATGCAGGCATCTTTGCATTCAAACTTGGCTATCTGCTGGACAAGGCACACAGCATGATTGACTTCGAGGACTACCGTGACCTGTTCAACAAGTATGAAACTCTGATAAAAATCAGCTTTGACTATGCTGTGGTCGAGAAAGAGTCCAGCATTCAGGTTCTGCGTTATAGCGGAGACTGGAAGGACGTTGGTACATGGAATATGATGGCTGAGGTCATGGCAGACAAGACCAAGGGCAAGGCTGTTCTGGATGAAACCTGCGACAATACCAATGTGGTGAATGAACTGAATATCCCGATTCTTTGCATGGGCTGCAAGGACATGATTATTGCGGCCAGCGGTGATGGCATTTTGATTGCTGACAAAGAGCGCAGCGGTTACATGAAGCCCTATGTAGAAAAAATCGAGACCGAGGCAATGTATGCTGAGAAGTCTTGGGGTAGTTATACGGTCATCGATGTGCAGCCCGGCTCTATGACAGTTAAGATTTCCATGAGAGCGGGTGAGCACATGACTTACCACATGCATAACTACCGTGAGGAGGTCTGGACTGTCGTTTCTGGTAAGGGCAAGGCAGTCGTAGACGGCATGGAGCAGGTGCTGCGTACCGGTGATGTAATCACCATTGCGGCAGGCTGCAAGCACACGGTTGAGGCTATCACTGCATTGGACATGATCGAAGTTCAGCTTGGTGATGAAATTAGCGTTGCTGATAAGATCAAATTCCCCATGGTGTAAGAACGAAGGGGTGATGGTTATGGAAATCATGAAATTGATTCCGACTGGAAAGGACTATCTGTGGGGTGGCACCCGACTCCGGGAAGAATACGGAAAGCAAATCGATTTGACCCCGTTGGCGGAGACATGGGAATGCTCTGTACATCCGGATGGTCCCAGTTATGTGGCGAATGGAATCTATAAGGGACAAACGTTGGCAGAGGTGTTGAGTGCTCACCCGGAATATCTTGGCACAAAGGTGGAAAACGGAGAACTGCCTGTATTGGTGAAATTTATCGATGCCAAGAAGGATCTGTCTGTTCAGGTTCATCCCGATGATGCATATGCACGAGAGCACGAAGGTGACAACGGTAAGACCGAGATGTGGTACATCGTGGATGCTGACGAAGGTGCACATTTAATCTATGGCTTTCAGCACAAGGTGAACGAGGAAATTCTTCGAAGAGCTGTTGAAACTGGAACATTGGATAAGCACCTGCAAAAAGTTGAAGTTCACAAGGGCGATACTTATTTTGTCCCGGCGGGGACTGTACACGGCATTGGAAAAGGTATTCTGGTGGCTGAAATCCAGGAAAGCTCTAATGTGACCTACCGTGTCTATGACTATGACCGTGTGGATAAGAACGGAAAAAAGCGTGAACTGCACTTTGATAAAGCTGTTCAGGTTATGGATATGAATGTTGAGCCGGATGTGAGCCAGAAACCGAGAATTGTGAAATACTATTCTGGCTGTTCTCGTGAGCTGCTCTGCCGCTGCAAATATTTTGAAACGGAACGGATTCAAGTCACAAAGGGCTTTGCCTTTTCTGTAATGGATACCTCTTTTCAGGTGCTAATGTGCCTAAATGGATACGGTGAAGTACAGACAATGGATGCAGAGCAGAAGCCGATGCGATTCAGCAAGGGCGAAACACTGTTTTTACCAGCTGGGCTGGGCAGATGTTTAGTCGTTGGAGATGCAGAATTGATTAAAGTTCGGTGCTAAATCAGTCGGTGGTGAGGATGATTAAATGGCAAGAATGAAATTTATGAATACAGAGATTGATAATCTGACAATGCAGGAAACATTGCAGGCTATTGATCGACTGATTCAAGAGGATAAAAGTGCTTATGTGGTTACTCCTAATGTGGATCACATTGTGCAACTTGAAACAAATAAAGAACTGCAGGCAGTTTACAAGAATGCGTCCTTAATTCTGACAGATGGTAAGCCACTGCTGTGGATTGCCAATTGGTATGGTACGCCAATTAAAGAGAAGATATCTGGATCGGATTTGTTTCCACTCTTGTGTGATATGGCTGCGAAAAAAGGATATAAGATGTTCTTTTTAGGTGCTGCTGAAGGCGTAGCGGCCAAAGCAGCCGAAAATCTTATGAATAGATTTAAGGGCTTGCAGGTTGTCGGTACATATTCTCCGCCATTCGGTTTTGAAAAGAACCCTGTGGAAATGGATAAAATTAAATCCATGATAAAAGAGGCTAATCCGCACATTTTGATTGTTGGATTAGGATGTCCGAAACAGGAAAAGTTTATGTACCATCATTGTAAAGAACTAGGAGTACCGATTTCCTTTGGATTAGGTGCCAGTTTTGACTTTGAAGCAGGAAATATTAAGAGAGCACCACGCTGGATGGCTAATCATGGCCTGGAGTGGTTTTTTAGAATCACGCAAGATCCGAAGCGTATGGCAAAGCGCTACTTGGTGGATGATCGAAAGATTCTCGGTTTAGCGATTAAGTATAGAAAATAATGTAATAGATTGGAGCGAGTCATGGAAACACTACAGAATCAAAATGTTTTATTGTTTACAAGAACAATGGGACTTGGCGGAACTGAAAATGTAGTATTACAGCTTTGCGAAATATTAAATCCAGTAGTGAATAAAGTTGTGGTTTGCTCATGTGGTGGAGTAAATGAAAAGCGCTTACAAACTATGGGGATTAAACACTACACGATACCGGATATAGAGAAAAAAGACTTAAAAACATTTTTTTCAACACTGAGCCAAGTAAAAAAAATTGTAAAAAAAGAAGAAATTACAATTATTCATGTGCATCATAGAATGGCGGCATTCTACACTGTATTGATAAAAATGCAGAATAGGTGTTTGAAATTTTTTGCCACTGCTCATAATACATTTACTGACAAGATTGGACTTACAAGATTTTCATATAAAAATGCATATATCATAGCATGTGGAAAAGAAGTAAAGTCAAATTTAGTCAACTATTATCATCTTCCAGAAGACAAGGTTGTTGTAATTCATAATGCCATTAAGTCATATAAAGAATCCATAAAACCGGATTCTTGTTTGGAAAGGCTAAAAAAAAGTGGTTACATTATAGTCGGAAATATAGGACGTCTTTCTAAACAAAAAGGAATGGAATATTTTATTGATTCATATGATGAGGTGCATGCATCAATAGATAAAGTGAAGTATGTTATTGTTGGACAAGGTGAGGATGAAGTATTTCTGAAACAAAGAGTTGAAAAAGCATCTAATCAAGATAATATTATTTTCTTGGGATATCGCTCTGATATTCAAAATATTATGGCGCAGATGGATTATATTGTGCTGAGTTCTTTATGGGAGGGATTTCCTTTGACACCGATTGAAGCGTTTTCAGTTCATAAACCTGTAATTGGAACAGCTGTAGATGGTACAAAAGAAATCATTGATAATGGTAAGAACGGATTTTTGATTGCTCCTCGTAATTCACAGGAAATTGCAGAAAAAGTAATAGAGCTGGCTCAGAACGAAAATAGACGAATGAAAATGGGAGAGTATGCTTACGTAACGTACAAAGAGGAGTTTGATTTCAGTGTGTTTCAAACTAACATTTTGAACTTTTATGAACAGCGACTAAACTAAAGTAAGTGAGGACAATGATGAGGGTAATTTATCTTATAAATTATATTAGAACCATTCTGGTAGTGTTAATTTGTCTAATTCTGAAAATTGAAGGAATTGTAAAAGAGGATTTGAAGCGAAACCTTTGGTATATAGGTTCTGAAAATGCTAATTTAAGCAGTCTAAACAAGAATTTATTAAAAAATAAGTGCTTCAGAAATATTGTATGTTATAGAATTCATGAAAAAAATAAAGTGTTGTCGGTTGTGTTTCGAATTCTATATCCGATTAAGCAAGATTTGGAAATATATGGACAAATCGGGGGGGGCTCACGATTTATCATGGACATGGAACTGTTGTGAACTTATATAAAGCAGGAACAAATTTGTCAGTTTATCAAGGGGTTACTATTGGAAATAAAGGTAATGGCCCGAGAAGTGAGATCACTCCTACATTTGGAGATAATGTTTCAATTTGCGCGAATGCTACTGTTATCGGTGGAATTAGAATTGGAAATAATGTTGTCATTGGTGCGGGAAGTGTTATCACCAAAGATATTCCGGACAATTGCATTGCCTATGGAAATCCAGCAGTAGTAAAGAAAAGATGATAGTGGAGATTCAAATGAAAAAGGTACTGTGTGTGGCGAATTTTTTGTTTGGAAGTGCAAGTGGAGCACAGAGCTTGGCCAGAACGCATGTTAAGGCTTTATATCAAGCGTTCGGTAAAGAAAATGTGATAGTTTTTGCGCTGGTTGGAACAGAAAATGTCGAAGAACAAAAAGATATTCATGTAAAAAAAATTGAGAATAGATTACCTGCAAGACTTATAAATCTATTAAAAGGTAATACTGGAAAAATAAATTCAAAAATTATTTCTGAAATTATAGACACAGTCAATGAAGAAAGCATTGAGCTGATTTTTTTTGATGATTCGATTTATGGAAATGCGATTAAGATAATAAAGAAATATTGTCCAAAGGTTAAGATTGTGGCATTTTATCACGATGTAAAAAGATATCTTGCAATTGAGTGGGCAAAAAAAAATCCGAAATCTATACCTGTTCAATTGTCTCTGATTACAAATGAGAGAAAAACTGCTAAGTATGCAGATGTCAATATTGTATTAAACGAACGGGAAGAAAAGCTCTTTCAAAAATATTATCATAAATCTCCAGAAATGTTGTTGCCCATTATTTTGCCAACACCAAAACTGAGCAGTAGAGTTGATTCAGATAAATGTAATATTCTGTTTGTGGGGGGATACTATTATCCTAATGTAAACGGATTCAGATGGTTTATTAAAAATGTGACTCCGCTTATTAAAATCAATTATGAAGTTACATTGGTTGGAAACCAGATGGACTTATTGAAGGATGAATTTAGTGACAATAGTAATGTGAAGGTTCTTGGTCGAGTAGAAGATTTGTCAACTTACTATGAAAATGCAGATGTTGTTATAGGCCCTATTTTTGAGGGGGCTGGAATGAAAGTGAAAACAGCGGAAGCTCTCTCCTATGGAAAAAAATTTATAGGAACGGATGAAAGCTTGATGGGCTATAAAGAACTAGCCGGTGACTTATTAGGAAAAAGCATTATTATTTGTAACAGTGAAGTAGAATTTGCAAGAGCAATAAATGAACATGAATTTGGAAATGGCTTTTCTTTGGATAACTATGAATTCTTTTTAAAAAATTATTCTATTGAAGCGGCTGCTTGTAAATTGAAAACACTTTAAGTGTAAAATGATGGAGGACTGTAAGATGGAGGAGAGGTATAAGGTTAGTGTTATTATACCAATATACAATGTCCAAGAGTATTTGGACGAGTGTATCAATAGTATAGTCAAACAAACATATCAGAACTTAGAGATTATACTGGTTGATGATGGTTCTCCTGATTCCTCACCAATGATATGCAATGAATGGGAAAAACAAGATGATAGAATAGTTGTTATTCATAAGGAGAATGGTGGATTATCAGATGCAAGAAATGCAGGATTAATCAAGGCATCAGGCGAATATGTGCTGTATGTTGATAGTGATGATTATTTAGAAATTGATACTATTGAATGGATGATTTCCTGTGCAATTTCTAATAATGCAGAAATTGTTGCGTGCACCTATAAACGGACTAACAATGAAAATATAACAACACTTTTGAGTGACAATCTCATTATGGGGTCAGGAATCGAAATGCTGGAATTTGCATTTGAACAAGAGGTATGGTTTGCATGGGGAAAGCTAATTAAAACCGAAATTGCAAAAAAATGTCCTTTTACAAAAGGTTTAATTTATGAAGATGTAGAAAACACACCCAAAATATTTTTATTGGCAAACAAAGTCGTTTTTTCATTAGATGGTAGATATAACTATAGAGTACGCAATGACAGTATCATGGGCGAAAATAAGACAATTCCAAAAGCAGATATTGCAAAAGTAATAGACATGGACTGCGAATTTATATCTAATGCAAGCATTTCTAATCTGGATAAAGAAAAAATGTTTCAATACTTGTTCAAACAGCTTGCTTATAACTATAATTTAGCGACTAAGGCAAAAATTAAAACCGCAGTTGTTGTTTGCGAATCAATTGAAGCGGTGTTTCGGAAGAACAATATCTTGTGGAAAAAATCAGGTTGCATCTCATATTCACGAAAACTGGCATATTGGTTATTGAGTGAGCATCCTGGTATTTATAAAATTTGGTATAGGTTATACAGCACTAGGAGACAGAAGGATAATGAGTAGAGACCACGGAATGAAAATAACGATAAGTACACTTGCACTAATTGCTTTATGGATTGTAATTATTCCAATATATTCATTTGGATACCAGACGGCATTAAGAATGCGTTTTTTTTGCTCGATTTTGTGTATGATTTATATATTAGGCCATACAAATGTGAATCTTTTGAAAAAAACCTGGTTTATATGGATTTATGCTGGTATTACGTTGATTTCTTCTGTTCATAATTATGGAGTATGGAGTATTTCAGCAATTATGAATGATGTTTTGCATCCGTTTAGTGTTCTTTCTATTTTTCTGATTCCATTAATTGTGACGGAGAACAGTGGAATAAATAAGGTTGCAAAAGTTTTTTTGAAGTGTTCGTATGTGTATCTTATTCCAACAATAATAAGTGTTGTTTTAACAGGAAGAGTAGATTCTGGTGGTGATGAGCCTTATTTTGTAGGAAATAAGTTTTTACTAACCTACTACTTTTTTGTGATGTTTTGCTCTTGGGGGATTCTCCATATTGATGAAATACAGAATTTTGTAAGAACTAAAATTAAGGTGTTTGTGTTTTGTTTAATGGGGATGATGTTTAGTGCGTATTTATATTGCACAACTGGTGTAGTTTGTTATTTGACAGTGTTAATCTTAATGCTCATATCCCCAATACGCAAGATACTGGAAAAACCGCTAAGTATAACGATAGCAATCATTTTATCGGGAGTATTGCCACTAAGCATGGGAGCTATTCTTGCTATACCAAAAGTTAATGCTATATTGGTGTCAATCAATGAAACAGCGACAATGAATGCTCGTGTCCGAATTTATGAGATACTAATGAATATTATAACAAATAAATATTGGCTTGGATATGGCTACAATACATTAATAGTGAAAGAACGCTTGTATAGCAATGCACAAAACGGATTGTTGCATATTATAGTACAATTCGGTGTACTTGGTGCGGCGGCCTTGATATTCATGTGTTTTATGGCGACAAGGAATCGAGAAAAAAAGAATAAAGAAATAGTAGAATGGTGTGAATTTTGGCTGTTTGCATTGATAGTTGCAGGCATTATTGAAATAACATTTGGTGTCTTTTTTTACGTTTTTTTAGCACTTATTATTTGTGCGGAAAATGATAAAGAAAAGAGGCGATAAAAATGTTGTATGGTGAAAGTATTTCAATAATTATGCCGGCATACAATGCTGAAAAGACAATTACAAGAGCAATTGAATCCATTCAAAGACAAACATATAGGAATTGGCAGCTTATTATAGTAAATGATGGATCAAACGATGCTACACAAGAAATTATAGAAAAGAAGTGCAGAGAAGACGATAGAATAGAGGGCTATCTGATTGAAAATTCTGGCCCAGCGTGTGCTAGAAACTATGCAATGGAACATGCAAAGGGAAAATGGATTGCTTTCTGTGATGCAGACGATTGGTTCGTTTCAGATGCGTTGGATACAATGATAACAGCAGTACGCGGCAATTTAAGTCAGTTAGGCGTATGTTATTATACAACAGATTTTGATAGTGATAATGTGTTGTGCTGGAACAAGAAAAAAGCTGTTAACCAGTTCCTGACAAACCCGAAAATTGCTGGATATTTATGGAATAAACTGTTTTTGCGAGAGTTAATTGAAAAGGATAAAATCAGATTTGAAAAGGGCATATTTATTTGTGAGGACCTTTTATTTGTAATTCAATATGCTATTGAGATTAAAAGCTGCACGGTGGTTCCCAAGAAGCTATATAATTATGATGTTCAGCCTGATGGGCTGACGAGTTCTGCTTTCTCAATAAAAAAAGTCACACAACTTGATGCACTTGAAAAAATCATATGTGTGCTATTAGGTGATAATGATAAAGAAAACCTGGCGGTTGTGGAAAAATTACTTGTGGAAAAAACGATTTTTACACGTCGCGATGCAACAAAGGCAATAAGAAAAGGTACATTGAAAAAAGGATCGTTTGAAGATAGATATATTAAGAAGAAGACAAAAAATATATGCAGAAAATATGCTAAAAAGTATATATTACAGTCTAAATTATCTACGAAATTCAAAGGAATGATGTTGTTGTATTGCCTTGTATAACAATGAACAAGGAAAGAGAGTGTGGTTGTGTGAAAAAAATAGGAATATTGACATTTCATAAATCTATTAATTATGGGTCAGTGCTGCAGGCTTTTGCCTTAAGTGATTTACTGAGAAAAAGAGGCTACGATGCTGAAATTATAGATTACGAGCCGGCATCATATACTGCACAGTATCGGATATTTGAAGAAAATACGACTATTCACAATGTTGCAGCCAATATTCGCAGACTGTCAGTATTTGATATTTTATGGAAGCAGAAAAGAGGATTTGAGAAATTTCGGGAGAAATATCTCCCATTGAGTGCATGTAAGTTTACAGCGGCTTCGTCTCCACGAGAATTTTCCCAATATTATGATGCTGTAATATGCGGTAGTGATCAAATTTGGAATGTAACAGCCAAGGACTGTGATTCAATTTTCTTTTTGCCAGGAAAACAATTCTATAAAAAAATTGCATATGCTGCAAGTGTGAATACTGCGACATATAACGAGAATGTATGTGATGATCAACTCCGTAAAAACATACTTGATTTTGATTACATATCAATCCGTGAACACAGTGGAGCAGAAAAGGTTTTACGCTTCCTGAATACAGATAAGCAAATTAAAGTGCAGCCGGATCCTAGTTTGCTTCAAACGAAAGGAGCATTTGCTGCGCTTGCATCTAAGCGTATTGTAAAAGAGCCATATATTTTTATGTACTGTGCAAATTATCAGGAGTCTACAATTCGAGCAGCGCAAAAGGTGTCAAGACTGTTAAACAAGCCGGTCTATACGGTTCTTGTGTGCAGATCGGCAACGCAGATCGCAAAATTAAAGAAATCAGATATTAGAATTATCCGGGATAAAAATCGCCCGGAAGATTTTTTGAGTTTTATTATGAATTCAGATCTTGTTCTTTCAGATTCTTTCCATGGGACGGCTTTTTCTATAATTTTTGAGAAAAAATTCTTTTCTGTTAATGATTTCATTAACGGAAAATATGTGGATGATGAACGCATTTGTAACATATTAGGTGAACTTGGAATTCCTGAAAGATATATTAAAGAGGAAGACATACAAAATCTTGATTTTCAGAAAGAAATTGATTATACAGCTGTAACTGGTAAAAGACTGGAACTTGCAGAAAATGCGATAAAGGATATAACGAAAGCGATTGAAGACTAATCGTTTGGGAGACTAGAGAGAATGGAAATGAACCGAAGCAGAAATGCTACACGCAACATAATATTTGGAGTTATTTTAAAAATATATCAACTTGTGCTACCGTTTGCCATGCGCACAATTATTATGTATGAATTAGGGGTAAAATATCTTGGACTGAATAGTCTATTTACTTCGATTCTTCAGGTATTAAATTTGGCAGAGTTAGGCGTAGGAAGTGCAATGGTATTTTCCATGTATAAGCCTATTGCACAAGAAGACTCGAAAACGATTTGCGCGTTAATGAGGCTGTATAAGATTTATTATCGAGCAATCGGATTGGTTGTGTTTGCCGCAGGCATGTTGTTGCTTCCATTTATTCCGAAACTAATTGCTGGCGATGTTCCAGATGGCATTAATATTTATATACTGTATCTGTTGAACTTAATGGCAACAGTATTCACCTATTGGCTGTTTGCGTACAAGAATAGTATCCTTCAGGCTCATCAGCGTCAGGATGTTGTCAGTAAAGTGACGATTATTACGGATACATGCAAGTATATTTTACAAATCGGGATGCTTTTCGCGTTTCATAATTATTATTACTATGTGTGCGTGTTGTTGCTGTCACAGATATTCAATAATATATTGACTGCAATTGTGTCAAATAAGCTGTATCCACAGTATCAAGCAGAAGGAAAACTTTCAAAGGAAAGCGTAAAAGAAATCAATCAGAAAATCAAGGATTTATTTACATCGAAATTGGGATTCACTATTGTAAGTTCGGCAGATACAGTGGTCATTTCGGCTTTCCTGGGTTTGGAAGCACTTGCAATTTACCAAAATTACTATTATATCATTAATGCGGTCATGGGCTTTGTTGCAATTATTTATTCGTCTATTACTGCAGGTGTTGGAAATAGCATGATTGTGCATGATATTGAAAAGAATTATCACGATTATCGGATTTTCACTTTTTTGGCGTGTTGGATCACAGCATTTTGTGTGAGCTGTTTCGCTGGATTGTTTCAACCTTTTATGAAACTTTGGATGGGAAAAGATTTATTATTACCGTATCCATTGGTAATTCTCTTGTGTGTCTACTTTTGGGTGTATGAATATATTATGATGGCCAGTGTATATAAGGATGCAGGAGGCATTTGGCATGAGGATAGATTTAGGCCACTTCTTTCTGGTATAGCCAATTTGGGCTTAAATTTATTGACAGTGAAATTTCTTGGACTTTATGGAATTGTTCTTTCAACAATTGTCAGCATGGTTATTATTAGTGCTCCGTGGATTACATCGAATATTTTTAAATTGATTTTTAAGAGAAGTGCTAAAGAATATGTTGTAAGACTTAGCTACTATTTGCTAATGGCAGTAATAACAACACTGATTACCAATTTGGTAATTGGGCTTATTCCAGGAGAAGGATGGATAAGATTTATTGTAAAAGCTGCAGTGTGTGTGTTGGTATCAAATGTTGTGATTATTTTAATGTCACTTAAGGTACCGGAATTTTCGGATGCGATTTCTTTGATTGGAAGAATGTTCCATATTGAGAAATTTGTTCAAAGAATTCAGCAGAAATAAGGATGCAGAAAATGATAGAATTATTTGCGGAAAAAAAAGATTGCTGTGGATGTGGAGCGTGTGTGAATATATGCCCTAAGACAGCAATCCATATGGAAAAAGATGAATACGGATTTGTATATCCTAGAATTGATGTAGAAAAATGTGTCGAGTGCGGTGCATGTAAAAAGGTGTGTGCATTTCAAAATGAATCAACCAAAAGACAGCCACAGAGAGTATATGCGATTGCAAGTAAGAATAATAGTCTTGTAAATAAATCCGCATCGGGTGGTTTGTTTGCAACAATGGCGATGTATGTGTTGGAACAAGGCGGTTGTGTATATGGAGCTGTTATGCAGCATGAAGGACATGAACTGCATGTTCGCCATGTTTGCTGTGAAACGAGAGAGGAACTCTATCGTTTGCAAGGCTCAAAGTATGTACAAAGTTTTTTAGGAGATATTTTTAAAGATGTCCAGAAGAAATTAAAGAATGATATTTTTGTTCTATTTTCAGGCACTCCTTGTCAAGTGGATGCTTTAAAATCGTATCTTAGGAAAGATTACCCGAATCTGTTGACGGTAGATATTATTTGTCATGGCGTTCCTAGTGAGCAATTTTTTAATGATTACATCCACTATACAGAGAAAAAAATTGGTGGAGAAATCAGTGAATTTAAATTCCGGGATAAATCCGCAGGCTGGGGATATAATTTGACAGCAAAGTATATAAAAAGCGATGGAAGTATTGGATACAATAGAACTGCTAGTTCGGATTCGTCTTATTTTGATATGTTTATTAATTCTATTGTGCTGAGAGAAAATTGCTATAATTGTAAATATACAAATGGAAACCGAGTGGGCGACATTACGATTGGCGATTATTGGGGAATTGAAGATGAACATCCAGAGACATTGGAACAGAATGGAGGCCGGTTGAGCGAAAAGAATGGTATTTCCGTTAGCCTGCTCATTAGCGATAAGGGAATTGCTTTTTTTGATGAAATAAAAGAGCAGTTCGAATATTACGAATCAACTTTTGAAAAAGCAGCAAAACGGAATACACAGCTGGTACATCCAGTGGAGCTTACAAGGGCAAGAAAAACCGTACTGGAGATGTATAGAAAATTTGGATACAGTGCTGTTGAATTTTACTTTTGGGGTCGTATTCTGAAACAGAAAGCCAAAGATGTTGTTAGAATGATTCTGCCAGAAACAGCTAGACAGAAAATGAAACGAATATTGAATAGATGAAATTCGTTGGAGTTTAAAGAAAATTTATATGACATAATAGTTGGAATTACTATATTAGAGAGGAGCGATATTCATGATTCCTAAGAGAATACACTATATTTGGTTTGGCGAACGTGATATACCGGACAATCTGAAGAAGTATATGAGCTCATGGAATATATTGAAAAATAAAGGGTATGAGATCTGCTGTTGGAATGAAAAAAATTTGCCGATAGACAAGGCACCTGCGGTTGTCCAGGCAGCACTGAAACTTAAAAAATATGCTTTTGCAGCGGACTATTTTAGACTTAGAGTTTTGTATGAGTCTGGTGGAATATATTTCGATACGGATGTTGAGGTGAAAAAAGATTTTGCGGAGTTATTAAATACGGGATTGCTGCTCGGTTTTATATATGATGCATCCATTGGAACAGCTGTAATAGGAGCTGAAAAGGAAAATTCGCTTATAAAGAGTTTGATTGATTTGTATGAAACAGCTGATTATGAGTATAATGATTTGAATAAAGAATTTTTGATAAAATTCAAAATGTTTCCAAATCAGAAACTGATAAATAACAATGATCTGCTCACAGGCTATTTTCTTAAGTGCGTTTCGGATTTCCACTTAAACGGGAAAGAACAACATATTGGAAATATTTCAATTTATCCGAAAGAATACTTTGAAGGCTATACTTTTAACAAAGATAATGACTATACTGTTCATCACTGCGATGGTAGCTGGAGAAATAAAAATTCGAAAAGGAATCAGCTGAAGTTGATTTTGGAAAAATTCACGTTGATTTGGACAATTCGTGATATATATGTTCGAAGAAAAATGAACATGTATCTTCCATATACAAAACAGTATTTAGAAGAAATTGGAAAATGTGATTATTGAAACACAGCACTTTTACCCTGATTAAGATCTGTTTAATAAAATTTATGATGGAAAAACAAGCGTGTTACATGAAAAAGAAAAGGCTTTAGGTCTGAATCGAGTGCAATGGTTGCCTTTTACGGAGCATATTGAAGAAAATTATAAAAATGCATCTATCTATGTGATGAGTAGTCGATTTGAAGGATTTGCGCTCGTTTTGCTCGAAGCAAAAGCCTTTGGTCTTCCTATAGTTAGTTTTGATATTAAAAATGGACCAAATGAAATTGTGCAGAATGGCGTGAATGGTTATATAGTACCAGCTTTTGATATAAGTATATTTGCTGAAAGCCTAAAAGTACTTATGAAAGACGATAAGCTGAGAGCACATTTTACAGATGATTCTCAGAGAAATATGTACCAGTTTTCAAAAGATAGAATTGTTGCAAATTGGATTCAGTTGTTAGAAGAACTTACAGAGTAGAAAGAGACATACAAAAATGAACACAACATTACTTATCATGGCGGCCGGAATCGGTAGCCGTTTCGGAACGGGAATTAAACAGTTGGAGCCGGTTGATGCTTCTAACCATATTATCATGGACTACTCTATTCATGATGCAATCGAGGCTGGCTTCAATCATGTAGTATTTATTATCCGTAAGGATATCGAGAAGGAGTTCAAAGAGGTCATCGGTAATCGCATTGCCTCCGTTTGTTCTTCTCATAATGTAACTGTAGACTACGCTTTTCAGGATATCAATGATGTCCCGGGAAAACTTCCGGCAGGCCGTACAAAGCCGTGGGGGACTGGCCAGGCTGTACTTGCAGCAAAGAAGGTCATCAATACACCGTTTATTGTCATTAATGCAGATGATTACTATGGTAAAGAAGGTTTTAAGGCCGTCCATGAGTATCTGGTGAATGGCGGCAAGTCTTGCATGGCAGGCTTTGTGCTGAAGAATACTCTGTCCGACAATGGCGGCGTGACTCGTGGTATCTGCAAGATGGATGAGAATGGAAACTTGACTGAGGTTGTGGAAACCAAGAACATCGTAAAGACTGCAGATGGAGCAGAGGCAGACGGTGTGGTTGTTGATGTGAATTCTCTGGTTTCCATGAATATGTGGGGCTTGACTCCTGATTTTCTGGATGTGTTGGAGGACGGATTCAAAGAGTTCTTCGAGAAAGAAGTACCGAGCAATCCTCAGAAAGCCGAGTATCTGATTCCTATCTTCATCGGTGAGCTGCTGGAGCAGGGGAAGATGTCTGTGAAGGTTCTGAAGACCAACGACACCTGGTATGGTATGACCTATCATGAGGATGTCGCAGCCGTAAAGGACAGCTTCAAGAAGATGCTGGAGAATGGCGTGTATAAAGCTGGCTTGTTCAGTGATTTGTAATATGATTAAAGTATTATCCAAAATCCTCATGAACATCTTAACTGCCTGCTACAAGCCGTTTGGATTTTCACTCCTGCTATCCTCCCTTGCCATGCTTTTTTACCTATATGCTTATGAGCCTACCGCAGCAGGTAGAGACTGAAAAAATGTCATAATTACATGGTATCAGAAATTCACAGAGAGTATAATCGCAGACTTTCCAATGCAAAAATTCAAACGACCAGTGGAGAGCAGCAGGTATTTATGGAAACAAAGCAAGGTTTGGAAAAATGCCTGACGGAATTTTTGAATGGAGAAAGAGGGTTTTAGTTTCGGGGCTGGAAAGAAGAAGCTGTTTTGAATCGAATTAGCGGAGATAAAAGTCGGCTAAGAGAGATTCAGGGCATAAAAAACAAAGTGAAGTATGCAGTATACCGATACATAAAGTGATAATTGGGAGGTAATATCTATGGCAAAGCATTTCTATGCACCTGTTGTTGTACGGACGGATGACCACAGCGGCCACGACGTGATCCCGGCACCGGAAATTATTGATCGTGCCTGCAAATGTCAAGAATTGAGGGCGTGCCCGGTCAGAGCATGTATTGAATTTATTGGCGGCAGACAGGAAGGTTTTGGAAGCTGTCTTGCTCGCGGAAAACGGTATCTCCGCAAAAATTGTAAATGCAGTGGCGTGGAAGTGAAAATGACCTACCTCGTATACTACAAGCGAAATTCTGAGTTTGCAGAGCTTTATGGACTTAATGTGGTTAAATATAGTGAAGATGCCACAGCAAAAATCTTGAAAGAAATTGTGAAATTCTTAAAAGATAATGCATCCGAGGAGGATTTGAATAGATTATTCGGATTAAGCCACCATGAACAAGGGAAAAAGTATATAGATGAACTTTATGCTATTCAGCGTGGATGTTTGAAATGGCTTGGAAATGAAACTATAAGAGAAAATGGACAGTATGCGCCCAACCCGGCTGCAAATCTTGACAGGAACATTGAGGCAATTGGTGTAACATTCTAAAAAACGCTACATACAAATATGGAAGGAGGATAACTCTATGAATTATGATATTAAGTTTAATGAATGGCAAGAAATGAGCCTGAAAAAAGATGTTGAAAAGATAGTAAGTATTTTGGATAAGAAGAAAACACTGGAAATATCTGTATTGTGGGAAGCATTTTTAGCCTTTCTTGCAATGGCATTAGACCACGCCGATATTATGGACATAATTCCAAAGGGTGAGGTACTTCTGACGATTGCAGCGGCCGCACCATTGGCGTTGATGGGATGCCGCATGGCAAAACATAGAATACAGGAAATGAAGGAACATAAAACTTTTGGTCGAGCCAAAAGTGAATTTGTAGATGAGTTTGACAATAAAGTATGTTATTGGGTAATGACTGCGACTTCCTTTTGCGATATTTTGTCCGGGAAAAAAGTAGGGCTTGGCGAGGATAAACAGGATGAAAGTATCCCATTCATATTTCAAGAGGCAAACTTCTATGTAAATAAGTCAATCGACAAATTAGATGTTATGAAGCCGTGCGCAGAAGTGATTTTTAACAAAGGTGTGGCGTACTCTAAACTGATTGATGCTTATCGCTTGGAAACTGTCATATATATCTTGAAAGATGTAAGAAAAAAGAGTTATTCTTTAGAAAAGGAACTTGAGAAGAATGGAAATTTGAGTCAAGCGGGAATCCAAATGGTAGCTAAGCAAAAAGAGTGTGATAAAGAATATAATCAGAAAATGCAGACTATATTGGGTTCAGAAGAAATAAAGAACGTTCTCGAAAAGGAAATTAGTTGGTAAAATGGTTAAGTCAAGATATTGGCAGGTGCTAGCGCCGCTACATTCTGTCGGGAAAGGGGCGGCACTAACACAGGAGTCTCTGATTTCATAAGACGTCAATTACTGACTGCTTAAAAAACTGAAATAAAGCAATACGCCGTGTGGACTGAATTCCAGAAGTTCACACGGCATATTCTTAAGCATGATGTATAGTTTGTGACGGAAATAAAAATGAGGTGAAATTTAGTGGATAATACACGCGCGCGTAAGCCCGGCGGAGGGCGGAAGCCATCAAAGCCAGAGTACAGTGCAGCCAAGAACCTGGCACAGCAGATGAAAGCTGCCGCTGACCTTTATACGGACAAAATGAGTCTGCAGGCCATCGCAGAAGCATTGTCCCTCAACCCCATCAAGGTTCGGAAGCTGCTCATCACAGCCGGGGTTTACGAGTCAGACACGGCAAAACTCGTCCAGCAGACGTTCGGTTCTTTTAGAAGCACACAGAGTTATTTCGATGCTGTCACCTCCACCATGGCTGCCTTGCAGTTATCCCATTCCTCCGTGACCTCCTATCTGCCGTATGAGAAAGGCGTGTACTTCCCGGAGGAAGCTGAAGCGGCGAATATCAGTGCCGGGGCAGAGCGGCAGCGTCACTATCGAGCTGTGGTTGCGCTGAAGAAGAATCCCTGCGAAGAAAACCTCTGGAAGTGTGTGGTGGCTTTTCGGGGATACAAGTTCAAGACGATGTCCGGCTTGCCCTTTACATATACGCTGAAAAAGGGCAGGGGAGATGAATTCACCAAGGAGCTGTGGATCGACCGCAGAGAGGACAGTAAGAGCCTTGCTTGGAGTTCCGTGAGGTTGGCGTATCACAATATCGGTAAAATCGGAGAGGTAGTGGACAGACCCAAGGCGCTGGGAGATATCCGGGGTGTGTCGTACATCTATGGGCTGTTCTACCGCTTTGGCCTGATCGAAGTACCGGACAAGGTTAAGGAAAAAATGGGAGTGAGGGAACACTAACGGTTGTGACTGCGTTGTGGTGTGCAGTTTAAGTAAAATCAACTGGATTTCGAAAATATTTTCGTAAATTTGTAGTTGACAACTAAAACCAATCGCAGTATAATCGAACTGTAAACACCAAATTGGTGTAAAAAATCCAAATTAAACCATCGCAAAAACAACCTAAAAAATGAGAAGGAGGCCCCTCGATGCGTGATGACAACAAGCTCCACCGTGAAAAGAGATACGTTGAAGTGGACGTTCGCTTTACCCCTGATGGCAAGATCCGCCCTCTTGCCATCAATTACGACAAAAGCCATATCTATGGAATCGACCGTGTTTTGGCTGTCAGGCGCGGCACATCGCGCCTTGGCGGGAAGGGGCAGTGCTTCACCTGCATGATCTGCGGGCAGAAGCGGAATCTCTGGCTTGAACAGGGCAAGTGGTTCGTGGAAGCCTACTGCTCCGTGCCGGAAAGCCGTGCTTCATAATGGCAAGGTACTTATCCCGCGCAGACCTTTCGCGCATAGCGGGTAAGTATATCGACCAGTACTATACCCGCTTCGGGATCAGCAAAGATGCCCCGGAACCCATTGACCCTGAACGGCTTGCAAGCGCTGTTCTTGGGCTGAATGTGAAAATGCTGCCGCTGTGCAGCGATGGCAGCGTCCTCGGACTGACAGTTTTTCAAAGATGCGGTTTTACCGTAACTTTAGGGGATGGTACAAAGCTTGTAGAGATATTCATGCCGAAGGATGTTGTGATCGATTCTGCCCTTGCGGCAGACAGGTGCACTGGATGCCGGAATTTCACGATAGCGCATGAAGCAGCACATCAGATTTTGGCTGATCTGTTTCCGAACGACTACG
>OGUJ01000842.1_pt1 | contig 20894 bp, 16 predicted proteins | sample 1573661 | NCBI WGS metagenome assembly OGUJ01 (sample SAMEA2581933, study PRJEB24529) | metagenome | biome: Human gut stool | place: China | collected 2011
GATTGCGTACATTTTGTTCATTCCTTTTCGTTGTACTCGCTGGTCGTAAAGGCAGACCCTTACTGCGGGCCATTTCAGGCGCCCACACCATGCGGCTAGAATATTATAGCAAAAACCAAACCGGATTGCAAGAGGAAATTTCCCCTTTTGCGCAGATTTTTACGCTTTTTTCTGCCCGGCCTGTTCTATGGCGGCTTTTACCTGCGCATTATAGGCCTCGGTCTTTTCCAAAAACAGCTTGCGCGGGCTGGAAGCCAGCAGCTGGGTGTCCTTACCTGCAAAGGAGATGGGGCCGTCCAGCTTCTTTTGAGCTGCCTTATTCTCGGCGTTCAGCGCCAGCGGCACAAACAGGGGCTTGTCCTTGAGCTTGCGGGTAAAGTACACCTCTGCCGCAATGCCCGCCACCACGGCGATGCCTGCCACCAGCTGGGATACCCGCAGCCCGATGGAGGGCACCAGCATCAGGCTGTCGGTGCGCAGACCCTCGATCCAGAAACGGCCTGCGCCGTACCAGATCAAATACCGCAGGGTGATGTCGCCGTTGAACTTGCGTTTTTTGATGTAACGGAACAGCAGGAAAAAGCCCACAAAGCACCAGATGCTCTCGTACAAAAAGGTGGGATGCACCGGCAGGTTGGGGTCGATGACCACACCCTTGGGCACCGTGACCGTGCTGCTCATCAGGTAAGCACGGGTAGCCTCGCTGTACATCCCCCACGGCAGGGTGGTGTTGCAGCCAAAGGCCTCCTGATTGAAAAAGTTGCCCCAGCGGCCGCAGCCCTGCCCGAGGAGAAAGCCCATAGCGGTAAGGTCGAACATGGGCAGCACCGGAACACCCCGCCACTTACAGGCCAGGCCGCCGAACAGAAAGCCGCCGATGATGCCGCCGTAGATGGCAAGGCCGCCATCGCGGATGGCGATCATCTCCCAGATGCTCTCATATTTAAAAGGTGCCATAGCTACATAGTAGGCGCGGGCGCTGATGATACCCAGCACTACGCCAATAAGGATGACGTCCACCATGCTGTCCGGGTCTACGCCAAATTCCAGACTGTGCCGGAAGGCAAAGACCAGTGCCAGACACAGACCCACCGCGATGCACACGCCGTACCAGTAGATGCTGACCCCGCCGATGGTAAAGGCCACGCGGTTCAGGTGAAAACTCAGTCCCAGACCCGGGAACTGTACCAGATTTGTCATTCTTCTTCCTCCTCGTCCTCTTCTGCCGCCTGCGCCGTGCCATCCGGCAGGATGTACATGGTAGCCATGCGGTCGGTGCACAGGATGTGCTGCAGGGCAGCGTCTGCATCCTCTGCGGTCAGCCCGGCCAGCATGGAGATCTGCTGCGCCACCGTCTGGCCGCTGAGGGCAAAGTCTGCCATCTGGCTGGCCGAGTCTTCCACGTTTTCCAGATTTTCGATCAGCTGTCCGTATTTTTCGTTCTTGCACAGGGTAAACACTTCCCTGTCCACACCGGCGGCGCGTACCCGGGCGATCTCGTCCAGCAGCAGCTGCCGCACAGTATCCGGTACATCGCTCTCTCCGGTGAACAGGATGCAGCAGCAGCCGTCCACCCGCAGCACCTCGCCGCCAAAGCCGGGGTTCACAAGGCCTTCGTCATACAGGCGGCGGTACAGCGGCGACATCCCGCCCACGATGCAGCTGAGCACAAGGTCGTACAGCGCCTCGGTGCGCAGATCGTCCGCAGACAGCGGCTCTTCCTTAAAGCCCACGCCGAAGCAGGGCTTGGAGACCGGCATGGTCAGCGTTTTTTCCGTAGCGGCAAGGGTCATAGGCTCCGTGGCCCACAGCCGCTGCACCTTCTGTGCCGGGCGGGGCTCCATCAGGCCGTGCCGCTTGCAGGCGGCAAGGATCTGCTCCATGGTGGTGTTGCCGGCAGCAGCCAGCACCATATTGCCCGGGGCATAAAAGGCCTTGCAGCTGTCGTACAGCATGGCGGGCGTGATCTCAGCAATGCTTTCCACCGTACCCGCAATGTCGCTGCGGATGGGATGGCTGTGGTACAGGCACTCGAACAGGCCGGTGATGAGCCGCCAGTCCGGGCTGTCATCGTACATTTTGATCTCCTGCCCGATGATGCCCTGCTCCTTGGCGATGGTCTGCTCGGTAAAGTAGGGGTGGCCTACCATGCCCAGCAGCACGTCCAAGCTTTCGTCCAACTGCTGGGTGGCGGTGAACAGGTAGCAGGTGCGGTCAAAGCTGGTAAAGGCGTTGGCGTTGGCGCCCGTCTTTGCGTACTTGGCAAAGGCATCTCCGTCCTCGTCCTCGAACATTTTGTGCTCCAGAAAATGCGCCACACCCGCCGGCAGATGCACCGTTTGGCCGTTCAGGCAGAAATCTCGGTCGATGGAGCCGAACTTGGTAGCATAGATCACATGGGTGCTGGAATAGCCCGGCATGGGGCGCACCAGCACCGTCAGGCCGGAGGGCAGGGTCTGCCACTGGTCGGCCACGGTCTTTTCCAGCAGGGTCTGGTTATTCTGCGGCATGGGCAGTATCCTCCTTTGTAAGCAGATAGCTGACCGAGAGGGTCAGGCGGCGCAGGATATCCCGCACCTCGTCTTTGGTCACGGCGCGTAGAGCATTCCGCGCCTGCTCCGGGCTCTGGATGGGTGCAGCGCTGTTGGCACCGGCGCGCAGCACCTCGATGTAGTACCAGCTTTCGATGCCGCCAAGGCTGTCCTCTATCCCATTCATGCCGCTGAGCAAGCCCCGGCGGCAGTCCTCAAATTCCTCGTCGGTGATGGGGCCGGTGCACAGGTCGGCAAGTTCCTTCAAAATGGCCTGCTCTGCGCGGGCGGCATCGGCGTGCTCCACACCGCTGTTCACCGCCATGCTGCCGGTAAAGCTTTGGAAGGAGGAGGAGCAGTAGTAGCACAGATGGTCCCGCTCCCGCACGTTGAGGAACAGGCGGCTGGTCACGCTGCCGCCGTACAGCGCCATGGCAAGGCGCACCGCTGCCAGCTGCTGCGGCTGCATGGGCTGCCCCAGCGTGAACAGCATACACAGCTTTGCCTGCACCATATCGTAGTTTTCGGTCTTGTGCACCGGTGCAATGGTGGGCATGGCCATGTTTTCCACCAGCGGCAGCGGGGCGCGGTCGATGCAGGCAAGCTCTGCCAGCAAAGCATCCCGGATGGCGGCGGTCTGGGCAGCATCACAGCCCAGCACCAGCAGCTCGATGTTTGCAGTATGCAGCATCTGCTGATAAGCGGCGGTCAGCATGGCCGGGGTAAGGCCGTCCACCTCTTCCAGATAGCCCTCCTGCCGCACACCTGCCGGGCTGTCACCAAAAAACTCCCGGTTGGCCTGATGCAGACAGTAGATGCGTTTATCGTTGATTTCATCCTCAAGGCCCTTTTTCAGCATCTGCTTTTCAATGCTGACGGCCTGCGGGTCAAAGCAGCCGTCCACAAAATACGGATGGAAGGCCGCACCCAGCGCGATTTTGGTATACTCGGCGGTCAGTGCCTCGCCCTCCAGCGCAAAGGCATCCTTGATGCCGGTCACGCTGACGCAGAGGTTGTGGTTGCAGCCCATGGGGCGGGCGTCCACGGTCAGGTCTGCGCCGTAGAGCTTTGCCAGCTTTTTGGTGAGGCGGGTCATATCCGGACAGTCCGCATAGCCGCGCTCCATCACCAGCGGCAACAGCGCATGGGCAGTGGCCGTTTTACGCTGGGCCGGGAAGGCAAAGTGGATGCTGATGCGGCAGCGGTTGAATTTAGAAGCCGGGTCGCAGGAAAGATGCACGCCCGGTGCAATGAGAGTACGTTCCAATGATAGTTCCCTTCTCTCTGTGCCGCAGCACAGAGCATTTGATTCAGTCTGCCCGCTGCAGGGCGATGAACTCTTCCAGGCTCAGGCCGCTGGCGCGGATGGCAAGGGCGTTTTCCACCCCCACATAGCGCCAGTGCCACGGCTCGAACACGATACCGGTCGCGGCCTGCCGGTCCTGCGGGTAGCGCAGGATAAAGCCGTATTCCGCCGCGTAGGCCGTAAGCCACTCGTAGGCGCGGGTCTCGGCAAAACGGGTGTCCTGCTGCGGATTGTCCGCGCTGAGGATATCTGCCGCGTAGCCGGTGCCGTGCTCGTTGGCGTTGGCGACGGGCTGGATGGTAGCCGCCAGACGGGCGGCTTCCTCCTCGCTCTTGCGCTTATCGCGGTAGGTCTGCACCCGGGCCTCGTAGGCGGCCTGACGGGTGTCGGCGTCCTGATAACCGGCCACAAGGATCAGGCTGACCCCATCCGCCTGCGCGGCGGCGGCCATACTGCGATACTGCATGGCAGCTTCGGCCTCCAGCTGCTGGCCGGTGACCTCGTCGGCGGTGTCCAGCAGCGGGGCGGGCTCGGCGGTATAGGGCAGGTTGGCGTTCACCAGTGTAAGCCGGGCATCTGCTGCGTTAAATACATAGTCTGTGCCGTCGTACACGCTGGCTGCAAATACCTTTGGCCCGGCCAGCAGACCGTGCACCTTGGGCAGCAGCCACAGGATGCCGCCGGTCAGCAGCGCTACCACCGCCGCGCAGCCGGCCAGAAACAGCACCCAGTTGCGGGCCAGCCGCAGCATTTTGCGGCGCTTCCATTGTTGATAGGTCAGGCGCTTCTCAGCAGGCGCTCTGGAGGTACGGGTGGATTCACTCATGCGGCGGGGCTCCTTTTCGGCATTGTTGCAGCGCCGGTGCGCCGCACAGATTCAAACTATATTATACACCCCTTTGCAATTTGTGTAAACGCCGCTGTGTGTAAAAAAATTATGACCCGCCCGCCCCCCAGCAGGGAGCAGACAGGCCATAACTGAAAATTTTACGCAGATCAGTCAAACAGCATATCGTGGATGGCACCGACAGCCTTATCGGCGTCTGCACGGTCGATGATGCAGGAGATCTTGATCTCGCTGGTGGAGATCATTTTGATGTTGATATTGTTGTTGGACATTGCCTCGAACATCTTGGAGGCAACGCCGCTGTGGCTCTGCATACCGGCACCCACGATGGAGACCTTGGCGCAGGTGGTGTCCACACTGACATCGTTGAAGTGTGCACTTTCCTTCAGCACACGCATGGCCAGCTCGGCTTCGCCTTCGGCACAGGTAAAGCTGATGTCCTTCTTGCCGTCGCGGCCGGTGGACTGCAGAATGATGTCCACGTTGATGTTCTTCTGTGCCAGCAGGCCGAAGATCCTAAAGCTCATGCCCGGCTCATCGGGAACGTTGAGAATCGTGATAACGGCAACATCGGTGTCCTTGGCGACACCCTTGATCAGCATACCTTCCATGTCCTTTGTAACCTCCTTAACCACCGTACCCGGGATGGGGTTCAGGCTGGAGAGCACCTCCAGCTCCACATTGTACTTTTTAGCCAGCTCCACGCTGCGGTTGTTCAGCACCTGTGCGCCCAGAGATGCCAGTTCCAGCATCTCGTCAAAGGTGATCTCCTCCAGCTTACGGGTGTTGCTCACTTTGCGCGGGTCGGCGGTATAAACGCCCTCCACATCCGTGTAGATCTGGCAGCGGTCAGCGTGCAGGGCAGCGGCAATCGCCACAGCACTGGTGTCGGAGCCGCCGCGTCCCAGAGTGGTGATGTCATCCAGCTTGTTCAAGCCCTGGAAGCCTGCCACCACCACCACGCGGTTGCGCTCCAGCTCGGAGGAGATCCGCTCGGTCTCCAGCCGGGTGATGCGCGCCTTGGTGTAGGCACGGTCGGTACGGAAGCCCGCCTGCCAGCCGGTCAGGCTGATGGCATGGCAGCCCAGCTCGTTCAGCGCCATGGCCAGCAGTGCGATGCTGATCTGCTCGCCGGAGGCCAGCAGCATATCCATCTCACGCGCCGAGGGGTTATGGGTGATCTCCCCTGCCTTGGCGATCAGGTCATCGGTGGTGTCGCCCTGTGCGGAAACTACCACCACTACGTCATTGCCCGCGTTGTGGGTGTTGGCCACGATCCGCGCAACGTTGAAGATACGGTCACGGTCCTTTACGGAAGAACCGCCGAATTTCTGTACGATCAACGCCATATCTTGTCACTCTCCTCTTTAACGCCCCGCGCTTGCGGGGGGCTTGCCGGGCGGAAGCGTTCTTGCACTTCCCTTACCCATTTATCATTCCACGGTTGCGCCGGTGTTATCGGCATCCAGCTGCAACAGTGTAAATGCTTCACATCCGTCCAGACCTTCCAGCAGCTCCAGACCTTTTTCCAGCTTGGAATAGAACTTTTCGGCCTCGGCCTTTTCTGCCACAGCCATGACCGTGCTGCCTGCACCGGACACATACACGGCCTTTGCGCCGCACAGCCGCGCCATGTCGAACACCTCGCGGGAGCCGGGCATCAGGGGCATGCGATACTGCTGGTGCAGCTTATCCTCGGTGGCAATGGCCAGCAGGTCGTGCCGCCCCTCGCAGAAGGCTGCAGGCACCAGCGCCGCACGCGACAGGTTATACACCGCGTCCTTATGGGATACCTCTTTAGGCAGGGCTGCGCGGGCTGCCTCGGTCAGCAGCTTGTAGTCCGGCACGATGGCAGCAAAGCAGAGGCTTTCATCCACATTCCGCTTGACCGAATACACCTTGCCGTCCTCGAATACGCTGCTGGTCAGGCCGCCCAGCAGTGCCGGAGCCACGTTATCGGGGTGTCCCTCAATGGCAGTTGCCAGCGTGAGCAACTCCTGCGTGTTGAGCACATCGCCCAGCATCCGGTTTGCGCCCAGCAGACCCGCGATGATGCAGGCTGAAGAAGAGCCCAGACCCCGTGCCATGGGGATGGGGTTCGTCTGGGTGATCTTAAGGGGCGGGATCTGCTTGCCAACCTTTTCGAACAGGCCCTTGGCGGAGCGGTACACGAGATTCGACTCGCCCCGGGGGATGCGGGTGCCGTCCGATGCCGAGATCTCCAGCACCTCGCTGTCCTCAAAGGTGACCGTGTTGTACAACGTAACTGCCAGACCCAGCGCATCGAAGCCGGAGCCTACGTTAGCGCTGGTGGCAGGGACCGAAACCTTGATCTTCATTGCTGCAGTTCCTTTCCGTTACACTTCCTCGGGCAGACGCTTGAGCACCAGCTTCACGCTGCCGCCCACGGCCTCCACCTTGCGCGCGGCCTCTGCCAGCGCACGCTCATCGGCGCGCTTCACAAAGTAGGCGCAGCCCTCGTACCGCTCATCCACCACCTTGCCGTAGCCGTAGATGGCCTCCACCACAGGGGGTGCAATGCCCGCCACACGCACATAATATGCAGCAGGAGCCGGGTCGGTGAGCATGCCGTCCACCGGGTCCGCAGGCTGCCAGAACAGGCTGTCGTGCACCTGTGCGCCGTTTTTCAGCGCATCCACCACGTCTGCCACCACAGCGCTGGCGGTGGGCAGCTTGCCTGCGCCCTTGCCGTAGAACACCACATCGCCCAGCATATCGCCCTTGACCAGCACCGCGTTGAACACATCGTCCACGCTGGCCAGCTGGTTTGCCTTGGGCACCAGACACGGCTCTACACCGGCGGCCACGCTGCCGTCCTTGCCAAGCTTCATCCATGCAATCAGCTTGATAACGCAGCCCAGCTTTTCGGCGCTGGACACATCGGCGGCGGTAATGGCGCGGATGCCCCGGGTGGGGATGTTCTGGGGGTAGATCTGGTGGCCGCACACCATGGAGGACAGAATGGCGATCTTGCGGCAGGCGTCGCGGCCGTCCACGTCATCGCTGGGGTCCTTGGTCTCTGCGTAACCCAGCTCCTGCGCGATCTGCAGCGCATCCTCAAAGCCCAGTCCCTCCCGCACCATCTTGGTAAGCATGAAGTTGGTGGTACCGTTCACGATGCCCTCCACCTCGGTGATGACGTTGGCCGCCAGGCACTGGTGCATGGGGGTGATGATGGGCGTACCGCCGCCCACAGAGGCCTCGAACAGGAAAGCACAGTCGTGCTCCTTGGCCAGTGCCAGCAGCTCTGCACCGTAGGTGGCCACCATCTCCTTGTTGGAGGTGCACACGCTGCGGCCGCTCTCCAGACACGCCTTGACGTAAGGGTAAGCAAAGCGGGTGCCGCCGATGGTCTCCACCACCACCCGGATCTCCGGGTCCTGCAGGATCACGTCGATATTCTTGACCACCAAGGGCTCCACCGGGTTGCCGGTAAAATCCTTCGGGTCCAGAATATATTTTACCTCCACCGGTTCGCCAGCCCGGCGGGAGACGCTTGCAGCATTGTGGCACAGCACTTCGTATACGCCGCTGCCCACCGTGCCAAAGCCCAGAATTGCAATTTTAGCCATACTCTCTTTCCCTCGTTTCCTGTTTTGTTACAGGTTATACCCACAGCGCACACTCACCACCATGCGCTGGCGCGAAAGTTTTTCGGTCAGTTCCTCCGGGGACATCTGCATGGTATCGGTACGGATGGTGACCGCCACCAGCGCAGCCCCATTCTCCGGGGTGGACTGGTTGATGGTCACAATACTGGCGCCTGCGGCGCTGATACCGGCCAGAAGGCTTTGCAGCGCACCGGTCTCGTCCCGCAGAGTGGCCATGACCGTGATGACCTCACGGCCGTTCTCGGAATCAAAAATACAATCCTTATACTTATAAAATGCACTGCGCGAAAGCTCTACGGCGCGGGTCGCAGCCGAAATGCTGCGGGCTTCGCCGCTGGCCAGCAGCTCCTTGGCGCGTACCACCTTGAGAAAAACCTCCGGCAGCACCTGCGCATCCACCAGATAAAAACGGCGTTCCAACTTGTTCACCTCTCAAACACAAGTGTTCTTGCAGAAAATATAATAGCATCCGAACCCCTGCAATGCAAGTGCCCGGATGCTATTTTGTCACTTTGTCCAGTTTTGTCTTGTGAAGTGCGCCCTGTCCTTGCCGGATTTTTCAGCAAAGGGCTGAAAAAGTACGATTTTTGTCCTTATTCCGTGTCCAGTGCACTGGTATCGGTGGGGATGACCGGCTGGGTGGGCACAGCATCGTCTGTGTTCTCGGCCGGGGCAGCAGCCTGCGGTGCGGCATGGGAATAGGTGCAGGTATCGGGCAGGTCATCGGCACGGTAGTAGCCCACGGCAGTGCTCGGGCAGCCTGCACCGGCCAGCAATCCGCTCTGGGTGCAGTAACGGCGCTCCACCACGCCTGCGGAGGTGGGGAATGCCTTATAGGGCAGGTCTGCCTGTGCCTGCTCCATCAGTGCCTTCCACGCCATAACACAGGTGCGGGTCTTGGCCTGCTGCTTGGACAGAGTCTTGGTCATATCGTAAGGTGCATCATATCCCCACCACACAGCGGTGACATAGTAGGGCGTGCCGCCCACGAACCACAGATCCTTTTCGTCGCTGGCAGTACCGGTCTTACCAAAGGCCTCCATGCCGTTGGAGTTGGGGTAGCGGCCGCTGGCAGTACCTACGCTGGAGAACAGAACGTTCTTCAGCAGACGGTTCATGACATAAGCGGTATCGGGGGTCAGTGCCTGATAGCTGGTGGCGTTGTTTTCCAGATAGATGTTGCCTTCCCGGTCCAGCACACGGGTGTACAGGTGCGGGGTGGTGTACTCGCCGTCATAGAAGATCTGGAAGGCTGCGGCCAGCGCCATGGGCGTAACGCCCTTGGTCTGGCTGCCCATAACCATCTGCGCCAGACCCACGTCGTTGGTGGGGTCCAGCGTATTCAGTTGCAGAGTGTTGTAGACGAAGTTGAAGATATTGCTTGCGCCCACAAGGTCGCCCACGCGGACTGCGATGGTATTCAGCGAGCGGGCAAGGCCGTTCCACAGCGGGAGATCGCTGCCGTCGCCATAGTTGCCGCCGTAGTTGCGCGGCCAGCTGCGCCATGCGTTGGGGTAAGCGCGGAGCTGCTTGTCGGAGAGCCCCATCAGGCCATTCTTGCGGCAGTAGTCCTCGTCCCGGATGATCATATCCTGCTTCTGGTACAGGGGGGAGTTGTTGAGCATGGTGGACCAGTTGACCAGACCGTACTCAATGCCCAGCGCATAGGCACCGATGGGCTTGATGGTAGAACCGGTCTGCCGCTCCACATTATAGGCGCGGTTCAGGGAAAGGCTCTTGGTCTTTTCGCCCAGGCCGCCCGCAATGGCCAGCACGTTGCCGTCATAGTCCAGCGTGACCATAGCAGCCTGCGTGCGCACGTTGCGGTAATAGTAGACGGTGCCATCCTCGCCGGTGCGGGTCTTGGGGGTACCGTCCTCGTTGAACACCTGCACATCATCGTCCGAAATAGAGGTGACCTCTTCCTCATGCCAGCCCGCCGGGAAGTAGGCATCGTCGGTGTTCAGCATCAGGTTTTCCATCTGGGACTGCAGCTTGGTGTTGACAGTGGCTTCGATAGTAAAGCCGCCGGTGTAGAGCAGCTTTTGCGCCTCGGACTCGCTGATGCCCTCCTTGGTCATGATGTCCTGCACGACCTCGTTGAACAGTGCATCGGTGAAGTAGGAGGTGACGGTGCTGGGCTTTTTGCCGCTGTCTTCTTCGGCCAGCACAAGGGGCTGTGCAGCGCCGTTGCGGTAGTCCTCCTCGCTGATCACTCCCTGCTGCCACATATTGTACATGATGAAGTTGCGGCGGTGGATCAGATTTTCGGGGTTCGTATAGGGGTTATAGTTGGTGGGGTTTTTGGTAATAGAAGCAATGGTAGCGCACTCCCACAGGCTCAGCTGGCTGACGTCCTTGTTGAAGTACTCGTTGGCCGCCGTCTGCACACCCTGAATGGTGCCGGTAAAGCTGATGGTGTTCAGGTAAGCCTCCAGAATGGTCTCCTTGGAGTAGCTGCGGCTCAGGCAGAGGGCGCGGTAGATCTCGCGCACCTTGCGCAATGCGCCATCGATACCGCTGGCGCTGTTGTCATCGGTCAGGTTCTTGATGAGCTGCTGTTCCAGTGTGGATGCGCCCTGCTTGGAGCTGTAAATAGGCAGCAGATACTCATTGATCATTGCGCCGATGGTGCGCTTGAAGTTGACGCCGGGCTCTGAGTAGAAGTCCTTATCCTCGGTGCAGATGAAGGCATACTGCAAATTGGAGGGGATCTGCTCAAGGTCTGCCCAAACGCGGTGGCTGTTGGAGGAGCGCAGGGTGGCATACTCCACCTGTGCGCCGGTATCCGGGTCGGTGGCTACCACCATACTGGACTGGCTCAGCTGAATGTTGTCCAGGTCCAGCAGGTCACCGTCGTTGGCAGTAGCCTGCACCACATAGAACACCATGCCCACGGCCACCACGCTGCCCAGCATGATGCCAAGGCAGAGCACCGTAGCGACGGTGCGGCCAATGAACCGCAGAATGGGATGCTTGCTCTTTTCCTTTGGCGGCTTGGGGCTTTTGGGTGCCTTGGGCGCGCGGGTACGGTTTTCCACTGCGGAGTGTACCTCGCGGCGGCTCTGGGAAACATTGACCTTACGTCCCACCGGGCGGGCAGGCTGCTCCTCGCCGCCCCGGTGGATCTTTCTCATCTCATTGTTGGAGATAGGGATCGCCTCCTGACATTTCAAGACTGTTGCCGGGCATAGCTGCACCGGGCTTTATCCACAACGTTTGTGACACGAAATTTCAAACTGCAATACCATATTATAGCACGCAAGCCCCAGCCGGGCAAGAACCAATCTTTGCGCGCTGAGCAGATATAAATAGTATAACACACTCTCTTGTGGAAAGTACAGTATCTGCGTGTGAAAATTGTCTGCCATCCGCCAAAATGGGGCATACTTACCGGGGAAGGGAGTGTTTTTTATGCGCAAGCTGTCTGTCTGCCTGTTCTACGGGCTTTGCGTATTCACCATTGTATTCAGTCTGTTCTGGATGGCGCTGCCAAAGCTGCCGCTGTCCCAAAGCCCCGCCGGGTCTGAGACCGACCCCGCCTCTCCCCTGAGCCTTGCCGCGCAGGCAGTGCCCCAGACGGACACCGCCCGCTACTGCCTGCAAGACAGCGGCGGGCGGGTGGCGGTGTACACCTGCCGCGCCGACGGCACCCCGGGCACCCTGATCCGCGTGACCGGCATCTACACCAATCTTCTGCCCGAAAACGACGCCTTACGCATCAAGCGCGGGCTCGTGGTCAACAGCCCCCGGGAACTGGACCTGCTGCTGGAAGATCTGGGGGAATAAATGCAATGAGCCGCTGCACGATGTGCAGCGGCTCATTGCATTTATATGATTCAGGCTTCCATTTCTTCCAGCGGCACAAGGTATTCCTTGCGGCACTGCTCGTACTCCAGCATATAGTCCTTGCTGGGGCTGTGGTGCATGATGTTTTTCAGGGTGTGAGAGTCGTAATCATCGCCGGCCTCCATGCCCACCATGCGCACCGCAATGTTGGAGCAGTGGTCGGAGATACGCTCGGCGTTGTTCAGCACATCCAGGAACACCACGCCGGTGTCGATGGAGCAGATCCCGTCCTTCAGACGGCGGATGTGCTGGTCGCGCAGACGCTCCACCATCACGTCAATGATTTCCTCCAGCGGCTCCACCTGTGCAGCCTTCTGAACATCATCGTTTTCAAAGGCCTCGTCCGTCAGCGCCAGAATGCGCTCCAATGCGGCATCCAGCAATTGCAGTTCCTTTTTGGCGCTCTCGCTGAAGCTGGCTTCCTTGTCGTACAGCTCCTCGGCCTTTTCCATGATGTTCACGGCATAGTCGCCGATACGCTCGAACTCGGTGACAAAATTCAGCAGCTCGGTCACCGCGTGGCTTTCGTCGTCGCCCAGCTCCTGATCTGTCAGCTTGATCAGATAGTTGGTGATCTCCACCTCCATGCGGTCGATCAGGTTCTCGCGCACCTTAATGGCGCTCACGGTCTCCTCGTCCATCTTCAAAAGCAGCGGCGCGGCCAGACCCACGTTGCGGGCGGCGCGGCGGGACATCTTGATCACCGCATTCTTCGCCTGCTGCAAAGCCACAGCTGGGCTCTTGTACAGACGCTCGTCCAGCACCGGCATGCTCAGCTCCTGTGCTTCCTCCACGCTGCTGGGCACCGTGAGCATCGCCAAGCGGCTCAGCACTCCGCTGCAAGGCAGGAACAGCAGCATGGCGCATACGCTGGACAAAGTATGGATGTTTGCAATGGAGCTCTTGTTCATCACATCGCCCCACATGGGGATGCCGATGGTGAACTGCACCGCATAGATCAGCGCCAGCAGGATCACGCTGCCGATGACGTTGAAGTACAGGTGGATGAGCGCTGCCCGCTTACCATCCTTGGAAGAGCCGCCGATGGTGAGCAGCGGGGTGAACGCCGTACCGATATGCGCACCCAGAATGATGGGAATGGCAGAGCTGAAGGTGACAAGCCCTGTGCTGGACAGTGCCTGCAGAATACCCACCGAAGCGGAGGAGGACTGGATGATCACGGTGACCACCACGCCCACCAGAACGCCCAGAATGGGGTTGGTCATGGTGACAAACAGATTCTGAAAGACGGCGCTCTCCCGCAGGGGAGCAACGCCGGTATCCATCAGGCTCATGCCGGTAAACAGAATGCCGAAGCCCAGCATGATCTGGCCGATATTCTTCTTTTTGGCATTGCGCAGGAACACATAAAAAATGCAGCCAATAAACGCCACCACGGGGGCAAAGGTCTTGGGCTGGATCAAGGTCAGCCACAGGCTGTCGCCTGAGATATCCGCCATGCGGATCAACTGACCTGTTACCGTAGTACCAATATTTGCACCCATGATCACGCCTACCGACTGCGTCAGTGTCATGATACCGGAGTTGACCAGACCGACACAAATAACCACCGTACCAGCCGACGACTGGATGACGCCGGTGATCAGTGTGCCGAAGATCACGCCTTTGATGGTAGAGGAGGTAAGCTTTTGCAATACGCCCTGCATCTTGCCGCCTGCCAGCTTTTCCAGACCGGCGCCCATGATGGACATGCCGTACAGGAACAGCGCAACGCCGCCCAGCAGAGAGGTAATGTGTGTGATATCCATAACGATACTCCTAATATGAAACTTCCCTTTTAATCCTTTACAGCACACAGCCGCCGGAACCTTGCACGCGCAACGCCTGCCCTGTTCCGGAAGCCGCTTATTTTTATTATACCATCAAAGGGGGCGTCTCAACAAGGTTTATTTTACAGGAAAGTTACTTTTTTTACACATTCCGCAACATATTTCCGGGCGGCAAACAAAAAGATTTCCGTTATTTTACATACATTTTACATTCAGCTTTCCCAGATGCGATATGCCGCCGCTTACCCGGCCAGCTCTTCCATGGCCTCCCGCACTGTGTCGGCCGAAAACAGGAACACACCACTGCCGGTGTATACCTCCACATGACTGCCCACATAACGCAACTCAAAATCCTTCATGGTGTTTCCCTCCTGTGTTTCTGTTTTGTTCCGGGGCTTTCCCGGTGAACACAGTATCGCATAATTCAGATACCATAAAAAGGACTTTCAAAGGTTTTTGCGGACTTTTTGCGTAAAAAACAGCGTATGCTCCCCAGTCTGCTCACGCTGTACACGGCCATTTTCCTCGGAGATCAGGTCTTTGGCAGTCCCCGCAGCGCCGCGTTTCCGCAGGAAACAAGCACCGGAGCTGCCGTTTTCCGGCACGACCCCCTCCTGTGAAAATGGGATAGCGGAGCGTCCGCAGACGCTCCGCTATCCCGAAATTAAAAATAAATTTTCCGCTGATAATGGCTAGAGCAAAGCGGAAGCCCTTCCAAATCATCCTGCTGCGCAGAGCATTATTCTGCCGCGTCCGTCACACGGACGGGGTAGCCTTTCCGCACACAGCGCACCGCGTAGCGGGAACCGCCGCCGGAGGTGCAGGTGAACAGGGTCAGATCCCAGTTGTCCGTCTCGGTATCGGTGGTCATCTCCTCGATCTGGGTGGGGCGCAAAGTCTCCACGCTCTCCACCTCATAGCTCCAGCGCAGACCGTCCGCATCCGTAAAATAGACCGAGCTGCCGATGGCCAGCCACTTGATGGGGCTGAAGTGCATTGCGTAGTTGTGGCCGCAGATCACAAGATCATCGCCATAGGTGGTGCCGCTGTACCGCCCGGGGGCGATCTTCAGCCCGGCGTAGCTCCACTGCGCCATCACCGGCAGCTCCCGTTCTACCGCCGGGATGGAAAGCACCCCGATGTAGTCCCGCCCTTCCACCTCCACGGTGGTCATCTCCTGCGTCGGGTCCAACACCGGCTGCGGGGCTGCAGTCTCGTTTTCCTGCTGGTGCTCCGTAATGGTCTTTTGCATGGTCTGCTCCAGCTCGCCCAATACTTCCTGCGAAGCCTTTTCTGCCCGGGCGGCATCCCACCGGTTGTAGCCCAGCAACCCAGCGGCGCATAAGATCAGCACCGCGCCCAGCACCATGCACAGCCTGCCGATTTTCCGTTTCATTGCATTCCGTCCTTTATATATAATAGTATCGTCTGCTTCAGTATACCATTCCCCGCTCCGGTTTACAACCGTTCTTGCGGTCGTTTTTTATCGGGCAGCAGCGCGCAGACCAGTCGCACCATCTGCCCGGTCAGGGGCAGCCACACCAGCGCGCACAGTACGTTGAATAAGGTGTGTGCGTTGGCGATCTGCCGGGCGATCACGGCGCACTCCGCCCCTGCGGGCGAGCACAGCCGCACCAGCGCCGCAAAGGGCTGCAGCAGTGCGCAACACACCGCCGCTCCGCTCAGGTTAAAAATGGCGTGGGCTGCCGCCACCCGCTTGGCGTCTCTTCCCTGCCCGATGGCGGCAAGCACCGCCGTGATGGTGGTGCCGATGTTATCCCCCAGCAAAATGGGAATGGCCGCCGTCAGCCCCAGCAGGCTGTGCACGCCGTCTGCCCCGGGCTGCGCCGCCATGCTTTGCAGCAGCGCCACTGTGGCAGAGCTGCTTTGCACCGTTAAGGTCATGCAGACGCCCGCCAGCAGCCCATGCAGGGGACTTTGCTGCACCCGGGCAAGCTCCAGCCGGAACAGAGGGCTTTGCAGCAGCGGTTCCATGGCGCTGCGCATCACAGTGACGCCTTCGAACAGCAGTCCAAAGCCGAACACTGCCTCGCCCACGCAGCGGCCCCGCCAGCCTTTACAGGCCAGACAGAGCAGCACCCCGCCAAACAGCAGCAGATACCGCCAGCTTTCCACCCGGAACGCCAGCAGCTGCGCCGTGACCGTTGTGCCGATATTTGCCCCGAATACCACCGGCACCGCCTGCCGCAGCTGCAACAGCCCCGCCGCCAGAAAGGCAATCACCATGACCGTGACCGCCGAGCTGCTTTGCAGCACCGCCGTTACCGCAGCACCGGTCAGCAGTCCTGCCGCCGGGTTTGCGGTGCACCGCGCCAGCAGGCTGCGCAGACGCCTGCCCGCTCCCTGCTGCACCGCCCGACACAGGCTGTCCGTCCCGTATAAAAACAGCGCCAATCCGCCGAATACCTGTAACAACACTTGGAATCCCTGCTCCATCTGCACCCTCCGTTTCTGCCTGTCCTTTATTTTTATGCAGCGAGAGCCGGTTTGCGCATTGACAAAACCTACAAGTTTTTTGTGAATTTTTGTTTAATATTTCCCTATTCCCTTGCAATCCGGCTGCAAAAGGAATATGCTTATCAGGCGTTAATACTTAACAACTGTTAAGTATCCAAAAAATGCAAACGAGGAGGGACTGTCGTGTCCGAGCCAAGCACCCCCAGCTTTCAGGGGATGTGCCACTTTATCGGGCAGCTGAGCAAGGCATCCAAGACCGGAATGCGGGCGGCGCTGGCCGATTGCCCCAAATGCCACTTCAATATGCTGGAAGGCCTGCTGCACGCCATCAACTGTCACGGAAAGGACGGTGCCATTTATGTCTCCGACCTTGCCCGGGAGATCCGACAGCCGCTGCCGGCGGTCTCGCGCGGGCTGCGGCTCATGGAGCAGGACGGCACTGTGGTGCGGGAACCGGACCCCGCCGACCGCCGCAAAACGCTGGTGCGCATCACCCCCAAGGGGTACGAGCTGTGCCACCAGTGTGAGCAGGCTCTGCGCAACTACTTTGCCAGCGTGCTGGCACGGTTAGAGCCGGAGCAGGCAGCCCAGATGGACGCGCTGCGCGGCGCGCTGATGGATGCCATTCTTGCGGAAAATGCCGCGCGCAACATTGACCCGAAGGGAGAAACGAACCATGACAAAGATCTTTAAGCAGCTGGCCCGGCACTGGGCAGTCTGCCTTGTGGTGTTCGCACTGCTGTTCGTGCAGGCGTACTGCGACCTTGCCCTGCCGGACTACACCAGCAAGATCGTGGACACCGGCATCCAGCAGGGCGGCATTGAAAGCCCCCTGCCCCAGACGGTGCGCCAGAGTACGCTGGACGCGCTGAGCCTGCTGATGAGCGAGGAGGATGCGCAGAAGCTGCAAAACGCCTACCAGTACTACCTGCAGGACGATGGCGTATTGCAGCTGCGCTCCGACCTGACCGAGGACGAGCGCACCGCACTGGAAGAGGCCGTGACCACCCCGGACATCGTGCTGTATATGGCTGCCGCACAGGCCGCCAACACCCCCGCCGGGCAGAACAGCATGGGCATGACCGGCCTTGCCGAGACGCCCTCTGCCGCTGCGGACGCGGACACTGAAACCGCCACCCCTACGGCAGCGGATCTTGACACCGTTTGCAGCCAGTTTGCCGCCATGAGCCAGATGCCCGGCTTTGACCGCAGTATGCTGCAAAAGCAGCTGGACGGTGCCATGAGCCAGCTGGACAGCACCCTGCTGGAAAACCTGAAAAGCCAGTCTTTGCTGCTGGTGCAGCTGGAATACGAGGCGCAGGGCGTTGCGCAGGATGTGCAGATGGGTTACCTCTTCCGGGTGGGCGGCCAGATGCTGGCGCTCACCCTGCTGATGGTAGCCGTGGCTGTGGCCGTTGGCTTCCTTGCCTCCCGGGTATCCGCCGCCATCGGCCGCGACCTGCGCCGGGAGACCTTCTCCAGCGTTATCGGCTTCTCCAATGCAGAGATTGAGAACTTCTCCACCGCCTCCCTCATCACCCGCACCACCAACGATATCCAGCAGGTGCAGTTCGTCTGCGTCATCCTGCTGCGCATGGTGGCCTACGCGCCCATTCTGGGCATTGGCGGCGTGCTGCACGTTGTGGGCAGCAGCAGCGGCCTTTCCTGGATCGTGGTGCTGGACGTGGCACTGCTCTTGTTGCTGCTGCTCTTCCTGATGAGCGTTGCCATGCCAAAATTCAAGGTGATGCAGCAGCTGGTGGACCGGCTGAATCTGGTCAGCCGCGAGATCTTGACCGGCATCATGCCGGTGCGCGCCTTCAGCCGCGAAAAATTTGAGGAGCAGCGCTTTGACAAGGCCAACCGGGAGCTGATGGGCACCCAGCTGTTCACCAACCGCGCTATGGTGGCTATGATGCCCTTTATGACCCTGATCATGAACGGCACCAGCCTGCTCATCGTCTGGTTCGGCGGCAAGGCCATGGATGCCGGCACTATGCAGGTGGGCGAAATGATTGCCTTTATCACCTACACCATGCAGATCGTCATGTCCTTCCTGATGCTGGCCATGGTGGCCGTCATGCTGCCCCGCGCCGGTGTGGCTGCGGATCGTATCGACGAGGTCATCCGCACCAAGGCCACCATCCGCGACCCGGACGAAGCCGCCGCAAAGGCTGCACAGGCGCACACCGACTGGCAGGGCGTGGTGCAGTTCGAGGATGTGAGCTTCCGTTACCCCGGTGCAGACAGCGATGCGCTGGAGCACATCAGCTTTACCGCAAAGCCCGGCGAGACCACCGCCATCATCGGCTCCACCGGCTGCGGCAAGTCCACCCTGCTCAACCTGATCCCCCGCTTTTACGATGTGACCGGCGGCAAGGTGACCGTGGACGGCATTGACGTGCGCGAGATGCCGCAGGCACAGCTGCACGACCTGCTGGGCTATGTGCCCCAGAAGGGTGTGCTGTTCAGCGGCACCATTGACAGCAACCTGAAATTCGGCGGCGAGGATATCACCGACGCACAGGTGCACAAAGCCGCCGCCATTGCACAGGCCACTGATTTTATCGAGGCAAAGCCCGAGGGCTACCAAAGCCCCATTGCACAGGGCGGCTCCAACGTATCCGGCGGCCAGAAGCAGCGGCTTTCCATTGCCCGGGCAATTGCCAAGGACCCCAAGGTCTATCTGTTTGACGACAGCTTCTCGGCGCTGGACTACAAGACCGATGTAACCCTGCGCCGCGCTTTGAAGGCACAGACCGACAACGCCACCGTGATCATTGTGGCACAGCGCATTTCCACCGTGCTGCACGCAAACCAGATCCTTGTACTGGACGAAGGCAGGCTGGTGGGCAAGGGCACCCACGCCCAGCTGATGGTCAGTTGCCCGGAATATCAGGAGATCGCCCGCAGCCAGCTGAGCCAGAAGGAGCTGGCGCTGGATACCCTGAATACAGAAAAGGAGGGTGAGTGATATGCCCAGACCCGGACGTCCCACCACTGAGCGCGCCAAGAACTTTAAAGGCACGCTGCGGCAGCTCATCCGCACTATGAGCCACTACAAGCTGCCCCTTGCGGCAGCCATGCTGTTTGCTGTTCTGTCCACCATCTTCAACATTGCAGGCCCCAAGGTGCTGGCAAAAGCCACCACCGCCCTTGCCACCGGCTGGATCGCCCGGCTGCGCGGCACCGGCAGCATCGATTTTGTGTATATCGGCCGCATTCTGCTGTTTTTGCTGGGAATGTACCTGCTGAGCAGCGCCTTCAGCTTTATTCAGGGCTGGCTGATGACCGGCCTTTCCCAGAAGGTCTGCTACGACTTCCGCCGCCAGATCAGTGAAAAGATCAACCGCCTGCCGCTGGCGTACTTTGAAAAGCGCACCGTGGGCGAGGTGCTCTCCCGCATCACCAACGATGTGGACACACTGGGCCAGAGCTTGAACCAGAGCATCACCCAGCTGATCACCAGCGTGACCACCATGATCGGTGTGCTGGTGATGATGTTTTCCATCAGCCCCCGCATGACCCTGATTGCCCTGCTGATCTTACCGGTATCGCTGGCGCTGGTGCTGGTGGTGGTCAAGTTCAGCCAGAAGTACTTCAAGGCACAGCAGGCTACGCTGGGCGTGGTCAACGGTCAGGTCGAGGAGATCTACGCCGGCCACAATGTGGTCAAGGCGTTTAACCGCGAAGCCGTGGTACTGGCAGACTTCAACGCCGCCAACGATAAGCTGTACGAATCCGCATGGAAAAGCCAGTTCCTCTCGGGCCTTATGATGCCCATCATGAACTTTGTGGGCAACTTGGGCTATGTGGCAGTGGCCATCGTGGGCAGCATTTTTGCTGCAAACGGTGTTATCACCATTGGTGATATTCAGGCTTTTATCCAGTATGTCAAAAACTTTACCCAGCCCATCCAGCAGCTTTCGCAGGTGTCCAATATGCTGCAAAGCATGGCTGCTGCTGCCGAGCGCGTGTTCGAGTTTTTGAACGAGCCGGAGGAGGCGCAGTTGGCCGACCCTGCCCGCCGCGCCGACCCCGCCGACATTGACGGACAGGTCACCTTTGACCATGTGCGCTTCGGCTACACCCCGGACAAGACCGTCATCCACGACTTCAGCTGCACGGTGCAGCCCGGCCAGAAGGTAGCCATCGTGGGTCCCACCGGTGCGGGCAAGACCACCATGGTCAAGCTGCTGATGCGCTTTTACGATGTGGACGCCGGTTCTATCACCCTGAACGGCCACAATGTGCGGGACTTTGACCGCAGCGCCTTGCGCGAAGGCTTTGGCATGGTGCTGCAGGACACATGGCTGTTTAAGGGCACCATCATGGAGAACATCCGCTACGGCCGGCTGGACGCCACCGATGAAGAGGTGATTGCTGCCGCAAAGGCTGCCAACGCCGACCACTTTATCCGCACCCTGCCCGGCGGCTACCAGATGGAGCTGAACGAGGACG
>OGUJ01000849.1_pt1 | contig 20766 bp, 19 predicted proteins | sample 1573661 | NCBI WGS metagenome assembly OGUJ01 (sample SAMEA2581933, study PRJEB24529) | metagenome | biome: Human gut stool | place: China | collected 2011
GGCGGTGATGCGGATAGTAGCAAACGCATCATTGGCCGATGCGGTGAAATGCTCCATCTTACGCAGCTGGATGGCCTTTGGCAATTTGCCGCTGCCGGCTGTTTTCAGCTGCTTCACCATATCTGGACGAAGCTGGAAAACCAGATTGAGGTAGTGATCGGTTGTAACGGTGTTATAGCTGGCTCCATATACCGTATAACAGACCGCAACATAGCAGGTAAAGCGCAGCAGGTTCTCGTCCACATCCTCTGGCCGCAGCTCCGGCCACACAATGCATGGCGGATATGGCGTAAAATCATCCTCTTTTTATCCAGCCTCAAAATACCTCTCCTGCACCTGTTTTTTGATATACTGCTCCAGTGTGTAATCAATCTCTTTCCAGCCCACCAACCGCCGCAGGGCATCGCAGAATACAACCGCTTCCTCATAGGGGAATCCCTTCAAAGGCAGTTTGGACAGATACCGATCCAGCAGCTGGCTGGGAAGAAAGGGCGTTCCACTTTGGTTCCGAACGACCACCGGATAGCCGGAATGGTTTTCTTTTGCAGTTCCACCCAACACATCCTGGATGCACTGATCGGCGTGTTCCAGCACTTCGGGATTCGTATCTGGTTTCTGGATCAAATAATAACGACCTTGTACGCCGTCGCGTTTCGGCAAACTCATAGCAGGCCACCACTTCCTTCCAGGTTCTCCGTTATTGGAATAAAAATCTGTCGGTAAAGTTCCTTCAGTTCCTCCGGAGCTGCTTCCACCACTTTCTGACCACCCTTGGCACTGGCTTTGCCCCAGATCACATAGCAGACCGTTTCCCATGCGTATTGCAGCACTTCCTCCGGGCTGGCTTCTGTTTCCTCGGCGGGTTCCTCGTCCTCGTCATCATCGTCATCCTCGTCGGAGGAAAAACCGCTTGGAACGATCTCGGACAGGTGGATTTTTGCCTCCAGCAGAGCGTCCAGGCTTTCTGCATTTGCCATCCACGCGGCATAGTCCTTGGAATACTTCATGTTCTGCATGGACAGCACACCCCGGACAAACATAGGGACGGTATCGGCGGTAAATCCGAACCGTTTCACATACGCCCGGAGGAATTTTTCCTGTAAGTGGGAGTGCTCATCATCACAGAGGCCGAGATAATCCCATACCAGCTGCCGCCACTCTTGCCCCAGCATTCCCAGGGCGAACACGGCAAAACTTCCGGGGAGAGCGCACTGCTCATCGCTGAGATTGGTGTACTGCTCATATTGCCGCATGGCAAGCCGGGCGTACCGCTCCATCAGGGGGTGGAGGCCGGGGTACTGCACGGCACAGGCAAAGAGCTGGTTTACTCCCTTTTTGGGCAGTCCTGTGATGGGAAGATAACTCTTTTCCGGCCCTTTGAACTCCACCGCATAGCTGCGGGGAAAATCCTCCTGCTCCAGAAGCTCACACAGGTAGTTCAGCACTTCATGGCAGCATTCCTCTGTGTTGTCCCTGGCAGTAATACGGATAACGGCAAAGGCATCGTTGGCCGATGCGGTGAAGTGCTCTGTTTTCCGCTTTTGCAGAGAGATCGGTAGCCTGCCGGTTCCATTTTCCCGGAGCTTTTTCACCATATCAGGACGGACTTTCTCCACCAATCCGAAGAGGTAATTGGCGTCCAGATACTGAAAGTCCAAACCATACACTTTATAGCTCACCGCCACATAGCAGGCAAAACGCAGCAGCGGCTCCGGGACCTCCTCTGCACGGATATCTGGTTTCAGGGAATACTCCCGATCCCAGAAGTGGTCATCTTCATTGCCTGTCACGACAAAATACTTCTCCTGCAGCTCCCGTTTCAGCATATCAAGTAAATGGTGGTCAATTTCACCCCACCGGCTCTGGCGGCGCAGGTTTTCGCTGAAGGCGATGGCCTTTTCCGCGTCAAGGGTCTCAGCCCGCTGCGCTTCGGTCCATGTCCGAAGCAGTTGCCACACCTCAAAGGGCGCGCCTTCGCTGCTGACCACGACCGGTGGCCAGAGGGAATCAAGCCGCGTGATTCTCCCGTCAATGGCATCCTGGATGCACTGGTCAAAGAGCGGCTGCAGTTCCTCCTGTACCTCTGGCTTCATCCAGTAACAGCGCCCGTCCGCACTATTTCGTTTTGGTAAACTCATATCAGGCCACCTCTTTCCGAACAATAAAAAATGCCCCGCGACACCCTGTCATTTGGACAGGCTGACGCAGGGCGCGAAAAGGCCGCACAGAACCAAGACCTGTATCCCAAGGCTCTGTGTCTGACGATATTCTGCTGTCTTTCCCGTCCGCTTGGACATGGGTACTCATCTCTAGCCATTTGCTTTCACCTGCCGCACATCCTCTTTTACCCGCTCCATCTCGTCCACCAGAGCCCTGACCTGGAACTCCACCATGTCCTCCGCCACTTCTGGAAACAGGAAGGGCATAGTGTCCGGAATGGCCTTGTGCACCATCATCATGCTGAGGGCCAGATTGCCAAACAGCCGGGGATCAATACTGTCCACAGGGAGGCCAAAGATGGAGAGCAGTTTCCCATAAAAACTGACCTGGTCCTGTCGAAAGGCCTGAAAATTCCCCTCGGAAAGGCAGCGGCGCGCCTGCTGCTCCTCCTCAATGGACAAAACAGCAACTCCGCTTTCGGACCCGTAGCAGCAGTTTTTCAGGAAGGTTTCCACGCCCGCCCGCCAACTGAGCGCCGGGTCCTCCATCAGCTGCCGGGCATAATCCAGCAGCCTGGGCTGCTGATATCGCAGGGCGTGGAGCACCAGTTCCTCCTTGGATGAGAAGAAACTGTAGAAGAAAGTCTTGGAGATTCCCACTTTTCCGCACAGAACATCAATGCTGCTGTGAATCAATCCCCGATCCGCGATACACCGGATCATGGTGACCATCAGGGCTTCCTTTACCTGCGCCCTCTCCTCATCGGAATACGCCTTTCTTGCCACAAGCCGTCACCACCCCGTATAAAATATAAAATCAAAAAATGGTCTTTATTTGTATTATAGCGAAACTTAAATGAAATGCAAGACTGTTCACAAAAATAAGTCCCCCGGTGCAACACACCGGGGGCATAGTAGGATGCGTTTGAGATGTCAGAGTAATCTTTGCTAATGCCTGCACAGATAAACCGCCGAAAACTTTGCTCTCGTATTTACCAAAAGAGGACGATATGATATATTAACTACATGCACATATCGTATGACAGGACGGTGATTTTATGGCCGCTGTGCGTCCAATCGTAATCTACTCCCGAAAATCTAAATTCACCGGTAAAGGGGAGAGCATCGAAAACCAGATTGAAATGTGCAGGCAATATATCCGGCTGCAGTTCGGAGACGATGCCGCAGAGCAGGCCCTGGTATATGAGGATGAGGGCTTCTCTGGTGGCACGCTGGAGCGTCCCCAATTCAAAAAAATGATGGCCGATGCAAAAGAAAAAAGTTTCCGTGCCATCGTTGTCTACCGCCTGGACCGAATCAGCCGCAACATCGGCGATTTTGCCAAACTGATCGAGCAGTTGAACAAGATGAAGATCGACTTCATCTCCATCAAGGAGCAGTTTGACACTTCCTCCCCTATGGGGCGGGCCATGATGTATATTTCCTCGGTTTTTTCCCAGCTGGAACGGGAAACCATTGCCGAGCGCATCCGCGACAATATGCATGAGCTGTCCAAAACAGGGCGCTGGCTGGGCGGTAACACCCCCACCGGCTATGAGTCGGAGAGTGTCTCCCATGTGACCATCGACGGCAAGACCAAGAGGGCCTGCAAGCTGAAGATTCTCCCGGAGGAGATCGGCATCGTCAAGTTGATCTACGACAAGTTTCTGGAAACCGGCTCGCTGACAAAGACGGAGACATATCTGCTGCAGAATGGCTATACAACAAAAAACGGCAAGCAGTTTACCCGCTTTGCCGTCAAGGGGATTTTGTCCAATCCGGTTTATCTGATTGCCGATGAATTTGCTTATGACTACCTGACGAAAAATCATGTCGACCTCTTTGCGGAGCAAAGCGACTTTGATGGTGTCCACGGCATCATGGCCTATAACCGCACCTTACAGCAGCCGGGTAGAGCCCACCAGATCAAGCCAATGGAGGAATGGATCGTGTCGGTGGGCAAGCACCAGGGCGTCATCGAGGGGAAGGCATGGGTCAAGGTACAGACGATTTTGGAGCGGAACAAATCCAAAAGCTACCGCAAGCCCCGCAGCAATGTGGCCTTGCTCTCCGGCCTGCTTGTCTGCGGCAACTGCGGCGAGTACATGCGCCCCAAAATGTCCCAGCGGCGGAACATAAAAGGGGAGACGATCTATACCTACCTCTGCTCTATGAAGGAGCGCAGCCGGGGTCATGTCTGCAATATGAAAAACTGTAACGGCAACATGTTGGACGCCGATATTATAGAGCAGTTGAAGCATTTGAGTGAAGACGGCTCCGTTTTTATCCGGCAGCTGGAACAGAGCAAGCGGGCGCTGCTGGGCAACCGGCAAAGCTATGACGAGGAGATTTCCAAATTAGAAACTGAGATCGCTGCAAATGAGGAGGAGATCAAGGGCCTTGTCTCTGCCCTGGGAAAGTCCTCTGGTACCTCTGCCGAAAGTTATATTATGCAGAAGATTGATGAACTGCACGAAAAAGGCGAGGGCTTAAAGCGGCATTTGGCAGAATTAAAAGAATTGACCTCCAGCCATGCCTTGGCAGACATTGAGTTTGATCTGTTGGCTCAGATGCTGTCCACATTCAAGGACACCGTGGACAAAATGACGGTGGAGCAGAAGCGGGCAGCCATCCGTACCTTTGTCAAGGAAATCATTTGGGATGGGAGGGACGCCCATGTGGTGCTGTTTGGCTCGGAGTATGAATACGAGTTTCCCAAGACGCCGGCGGGCATAGGGAAACAAGTCGCAGGCAGTAAAACAGAGGAAAATCTTGAAGGAGCGGCGGAAGGAGGGCTTGCGGAGCCGTCAGGAGAGGATAGCAAACGAGATCCTGATGCACTTCCGGGCGCAGAAAAAGCTGGCAGGGGAGGTGTCACTGGCGGACAGCCTGGATGGCGATGACGACGGCAGCTCCCTGTCGCTGATGGATGTGATCGCTGTGGACGACAACATGCTGGAGGAACTGGACACCCGGGACGCCTGCCGCAAGGTACGGCACTGCGTGGCCACCTGCCTGACCGATCGGGAGCGGTCCATCATCACCCTGCGCTACGGCCTGGATGACCGCCCTCCCAGAACACAGCGGGAGATCGCCTCCCGCTGCGGCATCAGCCGGTCCTATGTATCGCAGCGGCGCTAATGTAAACGATTTTGCCTTCAAAGAAATGCGCCGCTGACGGCGCAAAGCCTTGCAACTACAGGGGTCATCCCTTCTGCTCCAGTTCCCGGAACCGGAAGCGGAGGATGACCTCTTTTTCTTCGGTCAACTCCACCCGCTCGATCAGGGAAACCAGCACCTCCCGGTTGGTGGGGGCGGTAGCCAGAAAGCGTTCCACCAGCTGTTTGGCCAGATCGTTCTGCTTTTCTGGGGAGAAGTCCGGCCGGTCGATTTGGGAGAGGCGCTGCTCCAGCGCGGCCCGGTCGGCCTTGACCTTCCGGTAGACCCGCTGGAAATCCGCCTCGTCCAGCAGGCCGGACAGCTTATCCAAGTACACCTGGTCCAGATGGGCGGACAGGCTGTCGATCTTAGCCTTTAGGGTGGTAATCTCCTTTTCGTAATCCGCCTCCGCCTGGGCCTTTGCGATCTCCTGCTTGGCGATGGGCAGCAGCTTTTCAGCCTGCAAATAGTTCCGGCAGACCTCCCGCACCCGCTCCACCACTGCCTGGGTGACCACTTGCTCTTTGATGGAGTGGCAGGTGCAGACCCCGGCCTTGGTGAACCGCTGGTAGGTGCGGCAGACAAAATACAGCACATCCTCCCCCTTGGCGTTTTTGCGGTTGAGTACCGCCAGGGGGTAGCCGCACTCGTGGCAGAAGATCAGGCCCTTGAGCAGAAAATCGTAAGTGCGGCTGCGGGTGTGCTTGCGGCTGTCCACCAGCCGGCGCACCTTGTCAAAGGTCTCCTGGTCAATGAGGGGCTCGTGGGTGCCCTCCACCACTACCCAGTCCTTGGGCTGCTGGCGGATACACTTCTTGGTCTTGTAGTTGATCTTTCGGCTGCGTCCCTGCACCATGTTGCCGATGTAAGTCTCGTTTTGCAGCATATCCGAGATCCGCTCACTGGACCACAGGCCGGTGTATGGGCCTGGCTTACCCACCGGGAGCCCTGCGTAAGTTGCGGGCGTAGGGACGTGTTCCTCATTGAGCCGAGTGGCGATCTGCCGGCAGCTCATGCCGGAGAGAGCCATACCGAAGATCCGGCGCACCACCGGGGCGACCGCCTCGTCGATGACGATTTTGTTTTTCTCAGTGGGGTGCATTTTGTAGCCGTAGACCGGTTTGCCGCCGATGAACAGCCCCTTGCGCTGCTTGTCGTGTTTGACGCTGGAGATCTTTTTGGAGATATCCTTGGCGTACATGTCGTTCATGATGGCGCGGAAGGGCGTGATGTCGTTGGCAGTGGAGTCCACCCCGGTGTCGATGCCGTCCAGCAGGGAGATGTACCGCACCCGGTGCTCGGGGAAGTACCGCTCCATGTAGTGGCCGGTGAGAATGTAGTCGCGGCCCAGACGGCTCAGGTCCTTGGTAATGACCATGTTGACCTTCTTGGCCTCGATGTCGGCGATCAGCCGCTGAAAATCCGGGCGGTCAAAATTGGTGCCGCTCCAGCCGTCGTCCACATAGGTATCAAAGACGCTCAGGCGGTGCTGCTTGACGAATTCCTCCAGCATGGATCTTTGGTTGTTGACGCTTTCCGATGGTCCTTCGTTCTCATCCTCCTTTGACAGTCTGATATAAAGGCCCACATGGTAGTCCATGGGGTTGCTTATCTCCAAGTACATATTCTGCCTCCTGGGATAAGCGGCCATTTATCGCTTGGATTGGGCCTGGGGCTTTGGCGGCAGGACATGGGCCTAGCGGGCCTCTTCCAGCTCCCGGCGGAGAAACAGCAGAAACGAGCGAAATAAAAGCTCGCCTGCGTCCTCCTTTCCAAAGCAGCAGGTGATTTGCAGCTGGCGTTTTCCCATTGTCAGAGCTCCTTTCCGTTGAAATAGTAAAGGATATGCAGGGAAACGCCGCTGCTTGCCTGTCCATGGACGGGGATGCCGGCCACAGAAATGGCTCGGCGTTCCCCGCAACAGGCGGTTGATTCAGTTGTGTCGGTTATTTGTTGTCATTCGGGCAGGGTGCGAATCAAGGCTTCCATGAATTGCCCGAAGGCCTGCTTATCTTCTACGGTCACCATGGTGAACGGGTCCAGTTCCCGCAGTTCCGGGTGTCGGCTGAACACTCCCATGGCAAAGCAGTGCGCAAAGGGTTCTCCGGAGACGGAGCGGTGCCGATCGCTCAGTCCGGGAAAGAACGATTCGCCAAACTCCAGAAAGGCCGGCGGCGCCAGCGTGAGGTCTCCGGTCAGACGGACATTGAGGACATGGCCCAGCTCGTGAAGAAACATACTCTCCGGCGAGGAATGCTTGTCCCGCAGGATGCGCGGCAGAAAAATATCACAGGTGACCGCGTCGTTGTCGAGAAGATAGGGGATGCAAAAGGCGTCATAAGTGCGGTGCCCACAGTCTGAAAGAAATACCAGCATTGGCTCCGGGGCCAACACCTTTCGAGAAAAGTTGAAGTCCTTATCCAAAAGACGCAAAAGCCTTTCGGCGGACCGGGGTGTGATCTGCGGGCCGTCAGCGGGAACAAATTCGCTTTGGAGATGCTCCAGAATCAGGCGGATTTGCTCCAGATTTTGTTCTCGTCCTCTGCAAAGCCGCCATGGCCGGTAGAGAAATAGCTGACAGGCGGTTTTGCCTGTGCAGATGCTCCAATAGGGATGCCCGGCCAAAAAAGAATCGACGGACACCCGCTCCCAAGTCTCCTCCAGTGAACGGTGAAGCTGGCGCAATCCGTTTGCAGAGATGGACGGGGACTCCAGCAGCGAAGTCAGGTAAGCCGGTAAATCCACAAAACGGGTGGGCATCGGTATGTTCTGTACGATGGTTGTCACCTTCTTTTCGTTTTGAGTTTTTTTGTTCGTTGAGTGGATCGACCTATCGCCTCCTAAGAGATAGGTCGGCAGTTCGATTCCCCCGCAGGAAAACCAAACATTGATGCTTTTATCGATGCGCTAAGGCAAGGCGACAGTAGGACGATAAATGAGGCGAAAAGCCATTAGTCAGCACAATAAAATACTTCCTCAAACCGCTCCACCAGATCCCAGCGGTTTTGCTCCAGCACCTGTCCATAGAGCTCGGTGATCATATCCGCCTGAGCATGGCCGGAATCCCGCTGTACCGTCTTGATGTCGCCGCCGGAGAGCGACAGCTTATAGGAGATGCTGCTGTACCGCAGGCTGTGGAATGTCACTTTTGGGAGCCCTGCCTCCTTCAGCGCCTGCTGAAATTGCTTGGTCAAAGTACACTCCTGCATGGGGCGGCCATCAGGATAGGCAAAAATCAAATGGGGAGAAGGCTGCCCGCCCGTCTCCCAACTGGCTGGTCGGCTCTGTTTCAGCAGCGCCATTAGCGAGGGTGGCAGATAGACGGTGCGGACGCTGGATTCGGTCTTGGGCTGTTTCAGCACCAAGACCGTACGTTGCCGATTCCCCACCGGCGGGAAGCGGTGCAGGATCTCCCGCTGGTTGACCTGATTGACGGCATCCCGGCCGATCCGGGCCAGCGTCTTGTCGATGCGAAGGGTATTTCGGGAGAAGTCGAGGTCCTGCCAAGTCAGAGCCAGCAGTTCCCCTTTCCGAAGTGAGGCGGCAAAGGTGAGGTGGATCGCCAACGCCAGTGTGGGCGGACAATGCAGAACCAACTGCTTGATCTGCTCCGGGGTCAGAAATGCCTTCTGTTTCGTCCTGCAGGTTGGCAGAGGTGCCCGATGGAATGGATTTCGGTCCACATACTCCCAAAGAACTGCCTGTTCAAAGGCGCTGTGCAGCACTTTGTGGATGCTGCGCAGCGTGGTGGGAGACAGCTTCTGTCCGCCCTGCTTGTGGTAAGGAGAGGATATCCTTGGTTCCTCCAGCATCTGGCTATACAACGCCGCAACCGTCCGGGGCGACAGTTCCGACAGCCGCATGTCACCCATGCAGGGGAGAATGTAGTGCTGAATGAGTCCGCAATTGGATCGATAGGTAGAGGGTGACCAGCGTGGAACTCCGTGAAGTCGAAGGTAAACCGACATCAGCTGAGCCACGGTCTCTACCTCCCCTCCGATCTTCTTTGATTTCCGTAAATCGTGATACAGTTCCAACTGTTCTTTTCGCCTTACCGCTTCCGGCAAGGTATGGTAGGTCTCCCACTTTTGCTTACGGACCCCGTTCACAGTAGTCATGTAGACCACGGCGAAGCTGTTTTTTCTTGTTACGATGGATGCCATACTGTAATCTTCCTCTCTTGATTTTCATGGTAGAACCTCCTTACGATAACATGGATTGAGCATTTGTCCAGAAACGCAAAAAGCCGCCCGGCGCATCGGATGGGATGCGCCGGGCGGCTGCAATATTATAAGGCTGGAACTATTCTCCCAGTATCAAATAATCCTCGAACAAAAACCGCAGATCATCAATCTGCTTGGTAACATGGTAGTGCCCACAGTACCATCGCTGATAGCGTAGACGGCTTTCGATCTGACCCAGCCAGCTTTCAGTGCTCTTATCTACTTTGCTCTGGTCAATAAAAGGCAAAAATACTTCCGTGGGCTCATAGCGGAGGGGACAGGTGTGGCTGAGCACGATATCTACTTGCCAATTCCTCTTCTCCAGAACAGATTCAACCTTGGCCTTGATGGTCTCGTCAGGCTGCTCATCCGGCCACCATCCCCAGCCCCGGGCCAATCGGTATTCCTTGTCTACACTGTAAGCACCGCCGATGGCAAGACAGTTTTTCCCCAGAAAGTCATAGACCTCGCCATCTACGGCAAACAGAAGATTGGGATATTCTGGCTGGACGAGAACTATTCCACCGCAAAAGAGTTGTTCTTCATAGCCCTTCTTTGCCGTAGGCCTCTGCTCGTGATTTCCGTGGATACAGAAAATGGTAAGCGGCAGTTCAGAGAGCACCTGCTTAAGCAGAGCGTCTTTCTTGGAACCGTAATAATTGATCCCTGCGTCCCCAAGGATAATCAGCAAATCTTGCCGGGTGGTTTGCTGCGTTTGACAAAATGTATAGATCCGGTCAAAACTGCCGTGGGTATCGCCAGTCAGGTAAATATGCTGAGGTGTCAGGGTGTTCGCCTCCCTTTCAGTCTGCGCGGCGCGCCTGCTGTGCGTGGAGATCCTTCAAATCGTCAATAGCCATTTCCACATCAAAGGTATGAAAACCCAGCCAGCAGTCATTCATGGTCTCCGCTCCGGCAGCCTGGAAAATGGCCTTGCTGCTCTCGCCGGTGTAATAGTGCCAATAGCGGTAGATGTAGCCAGTCCAGTACATCACCTCGGTAGAATAGAGCGTGCCCGCTTTCTTCAGTCCGTCCACTTCATCGTTCAGTTCCTCCAGGATATACTCCTCACCGGCCCACTGCAGGCGGTCATAGGTGTCGTCCAGCGCCGCGGCCGTCCGGCTGTTCATAAAGGCCTGAATAAACATGGGACAGTCATATCCGTTTTTCAGGGCCAGTTCAAACAGGCGTCCCTGAATATCGCAGAGCTGCCGCTGTTCCAAACTCAGGTTTGCCATCTCATTCACCTGCCTTCAAGATCTCATCGAAGAAACGGCCCTCCCGCCTGTATTTCCGGCAGATCTCATCTGCCAGGGCGATTCCCTTAGAGCGGTTGGCCTCGCTCTCCATCTTTAGGCTTTCACGATCTTCTTCAGAGATATGCTGCTCGTCCAAGATTTTGATTTGGTTGCACGCTTTGTCTGTCAGCGCCACATACTGTTTTCCCAGTTTTAAGGCAGATAAACTGTTGATTAGAGCCAAATCCGTGATTTCTCCATTGAAGAAGCGGTCCAATACCACAAACATACGGTCGTTGGCGATGTACCCGATGACCATATCGCAGCCATCTGCCATAGCGGCATACTGCCGATAAATGCGGGAGCCTTTGACAGATTCCAGCTTGCCCCGGTTGAAGGCGATCAGCAGTGCCCAATCCAGGCCGACTTCCACATCGAGGAGTTTGAGGCCAGTCAAGCCGGCTTGCAGGGTGTAGAGTTTCCCCTCCGGATAATTGCAGATCAATGTGAGCGGCTGCATCCGCTCCGTGCCCATGTAAAAGCCTTTACCAAAGTCACACCGGTCCCGGCTGACGGGAGCAATAGGGCCATGTAATCCAGACTTGGAGCCGTGATAAAGAGTGACGATTTCATTGGAGGTAATGATAGCAGAACCTTCCAACTGGGAAAAGTCGATGTTATTTTCTGCGCAAAGGTTTTTGATTGCATTGACAGCAATCTGCGACGGCTCACAGTGCCCCTTTTCCCAACGATTTACTGTGGCGAAGCTGACGCCTAGCTTTTCGGCCAATTCAGATTGGCTGAGGTTTAGACGGGAGCGGATCTCTTTGATTTGGCCCGAACTTTTCACAGGATTCACCTCCTTAAATATAACATTTGATTTTTATTATTATAACACTTGTGTATATAGAATACAACACTTGGAAAAGAAGATTGCGGGTGTTGTTGAGATAGGATATAATTGGAATAGATATTGTATTAATCTCCAAAGAGGGGAGCCACGATTAGTTTTTTGAACTTCAGAGTGACTTCTATAATGAGGTGTATATATGGGCGATAAAATTGCGTTTGTCTTTGATACAAATTTTATTATTCAGAATCATGATTTGGAAACTGTTACTCAAAAACTAATGGAGCATGATTTTGTTGCATATGTAACTCAAGTTGCAATTGATGAACGGATTGCACAAGAATGCAACAAACAAAAGGAAAAATACGATGAATTAGAAAAGATTAAGGATAAGTTTTGCGATTTTGCTTCAATTAAAATAACAAAAAAATATGAAGATACCCAGCGTTACTATAAGGAAGGAATGAGGAAAAAATATGACAGTTTGTTTGGGAAAAACATAGTTCCACTATCTACCGATGAAGATACTTTTTCTAAAATTTTGGAACGTGCATATGCGAAAATCCCACCATTTATCAAAGGGTCTAGCGATAAGGGGTTTAAAGACACACTAATGTGGATGTCTCTCATTGATTATTTTTCGAAAGATGGGGAATCTAAGGTTGTTTTTGTAACAGATGACAATGGTTTTCGTGACAATATCAATGCCTTGGAGGAAGAGTTCAATAATATAACAGGAAAGACCATTGAAATCAAGAGTAATTCTTATTACAAAGAGATCATTGCGCCTATTCCTGTAATGCCAGAGCCTAAACAGTTGACAGAAATACAATATACTGTTAATTTAACAGCTCTGCGTGATGAAATTCAAGAAGCCATTCACAATATATGTTGGACTGAAACGGAAGACTATTGGGGCAATACAGAATGGAATAAAACATTTACTACATCCAAACCGTTTGATGCTTCGTATGTAGCACAGATATTTGAACAATTAGGGAATAAAATTGAATTGCATATTCTGGAACAAAGTGTATTTGCATCGAGTATCCTTGATATGGATAACCGTATCAAGGATGGTGATGTTAAAATTCCAATGGCGTCTTTAGAAAGAGCTTTCAATCTTTACCTCGAAATAAAGGAGCATTGTGCAGATTATGTGCAATCGTTCTACACTGCGAGCATTGGTATTATGAATAAAAACTGTGAATATAAATTTGACTTCTCAGACGACGAAGAACTTCCCTTTTAAATGGTAAGTTATATTTATTTTTGCAGAGTGTGGGATGTGGTGAATGCCTTGAAGATTTCTGAATACATTAAAAGTTCCCTTGATTCTGTTGGCAGAATGGAATTGGAGCAAGCGATGATGTTTGTTTGCATGGCAGTTGATGGGACCGCAAAAAAAAGAGTATCCTAATATGCCTGTTGGTTCACGGTTTAGAAAATTTATTAACAATAATCTTGAAATTGTTGAATTGATGTTTGGCGGAATTAATCTCCAAGAGACAAGATTTCCACTAAAAAATAAAAAAGGCATGCGTGGTATGACCTTTGCAGAAATTGTTTACGAAAAATACCGTTGTAATCTTGCGCATGGTGAAGAACTACCAGATGGCTATGGAATTTCGATTCAAATAGCTGCAGGGTGTCAACAATTTAATATTGACATAGCAAATAATGCGATGACATTACCACAGAGCGTAATTTATGCATTGGGACTCATTTGTGTATTAGCACCAGTAAATGCAGATCAGAAAATTGGAAGTTATACATATTGGTATAGCGATCCAATTAACAAATATGTAATTGACCGTTGGTGGGGACAACTGGATTGTGCAAAGAAAATTATGAATTTTGATGAACAGATAAGAGTAAAACTTGATTTTTCAAATGTATTTCCAATAGAATAATTTAAGGATTGCTTATCTACTGAACAGCAGATTTGATATGGTCGCACAGTAGGCAAATCGTTTCAAATTGTGCAAACTTAAAAACTGCAACTTCAATAAATGGCCGCTTATCATCCAAAATTTTAATATTTCCGAACCGCTTACAATAAGCGCGGCGCTACTCACAAACATCCGATGCCCGGACAAGCCCTGCTCTCACAAGGCTTTCCGGGCATTGTTTACATTAGGCGCGGCGCTATGTATCGCGCATTGAGAAGCGGGCGCTGGAGAAGCTGGAACAGGCTATGCGGGAGTAAGGGCGTCGGAATGCAGGGGGAAAATGTTAAAAACGGAATGATGCAAATACTGCATCATTATATTGAAAAGAAGGAAAAATGAGGAAATCCGAAAGAAAAAAGAGAAAAAAACTGCGAAAATGAAGGAAATTATGTAAAATGACCGAAAATAAAAAAAGCGACTTGCAATTATAGGCAAAATGTAATATAATAACTCTGCAAATAGGTCGGCCGCATCCCTCGGGCGGAAGGCCGAGTAAAGCTTGAAATGGAGGAAAGAGAATATGAAGAAAACACTTGCTCTCATCCTGGCGCTGTCTCTGTCCCTGGCGCTGGCCAGCTGCGGCAATCCCAATCAGCCCAGCAATTCCGGTACCACTTCTACTCCTGCCGCTTCTACCGGCACTACTTCCACCACCACACCTCCGGCCGGCGGCTCCGGCGAGACCGTCACCCTGGCGACCGGCGGCACCTCCGGCACCTATTACGCCTACGGCGGCGTGATGCAGACCACCCTCAACCCCCTGCTGACCACCGGCCAGCTGAATGTGACTTCCACCGGTGCCTCTTCCGCCAACATCCTGGAGGTGGCTGACGGCAATGCCCAGATGTCCATCCTGCAGTCCGACGTGCTCTCCTATGCCCACAGCGGCACCGACCTGTTCACCGAGGCTGAGACCAGCAGCCAGTGGGTGGCCGGCCTGTACAACGAGACCGTGCAGATCATCTCCGCCCCCGGCATCAAGGACGTATCCGAGCTGAAGGGCAAGACCGTCTGCGTGGGCGACGTGGGCTCCGGCACTGAGGTCAACGCCCGCCAGGTCCTGGAGGCCTACGGCATGACCACCGCCGACATCACCGCCACCAACGGTTCCTTCGGCGACGCCGCCAACGACCTGAAGGACGGCAAGATCGACGCCGCTTTCACCGTGGCCGGCGCCCCCACCACCTCGATCACTGAGCTGGATGCCACCGCTGAATTCGATATGATCAGCCTGACTCCCGAGGCCGTGGAGTATCTGACCACCAACTACCCCTTCCTGGTCCAGGAGGACCTGCCCGCCGGCACCTACCCCAACAACATCGACTATGATGTGACCTGCGTGGCCGTGAAGGCAGTTCTGGTGGCCTCTGAGGACCTGTCCGAGGACTTCGTCTATGAACTGCTGACCCAGATGTTCGAGAATCAGGAGAGCATGGCCGCTACTCAGGCCAAGTTCCAGTTCCTGACCCTGGAGAACGCGGTGGCCGGTGTGGGTGATGTGCCTATGCATCCCGGCGCTGAGAAGTTCTATACCGAGAAGGGTGTCCTGTGAGGGAGGACCGACCTCGCCGCACGGCCCGCCGGTCAAGTTCCGGTGACGAGTGACACCGGGATCTGATGAAAAAAAGGGTAATGGGAGCCGCCGCGATAATCATCATTATTGCGGCGGCTCTTCTAGCAACAGTCAGCATGCGGGCGGGCTGGTATCTCACCCTGCGCGGCGGGGAAAACGGTGAGACCTGCGTCCGCTACCGCCTGGACGAGGGAGACTGGTTCTGCGTGGGCTTTATCCACTCGGTCCATAAAAATCCGCTGATCGACTGCTATCAGATCCAGGAGCACAAGATTTATGTGGAGCAGACCTACTATTACAGCTTCGGCGCCGGGGTACAGAGCCAGCTGAACGAAGGGGAGTCCATGACATTGGGCGAGGACGGCTCCATTGTAGTGAGCAATATCCACAAGGATTTTGAGACGATCCCCCTGCAATATATCGTAGGCTCCCGATCAGATCACACGCTGATCCTGGGCGACATCCGGGAGGACTATGACCAGGTCCGTGATCTGGTCGGGGTGTTCCCGGAAGATGGGATGGAGGAGGTGACTTTGGAGAGCGGGATTCGAGTCATCAGTTTGAGCGCACTGTTTGGAAGAAGCTCGGTGGTCTCCATCGGGTACGAGTATCGGCTGTTCTGACCGCCTTGTCCGCTAGGGGCGGCGTCAGAACGATGCGACTAAGGAGGAGAATAATGGGCGATTTGGAAGATCGCAGCGTCAACACGGCTCCTGCCGGTGATCCCAGCGTAGACGTGGGAACGGCGGAGGACGTGGAAGCGGTCATGAAGAAGTATGACCGAGAATCCAACACCCGGATCTGGACCGGGGTCCCGGAGCTGGTCATTCGGATCATGCTGGCTCTCTTTTCCCTGTTCATGGTATGGATGAACCTGTTTGCCAGCTTTGACAACCGCGTCCGGCACTGCCTGTTTTTGGGCTTTATCATTTTGTTTGTATTCATTCTGTACCCTGCGAAAAAGGGAACACAGAAGGTGAATCACATCCCATGGTATGACATCGTACTGGCAGTGGTGGGCGCGGCCTGCTACTTTAACTATGTCATCAACCTGAAGAGCATCGTGGCCATGATGACCCGGATCGGCACCACTGAGGTGGTGCTGGGTATCATCGGCATCCTGATCCTGGCGGAGTGCTGCCGCCGGGTGGTGGGCATCCCCATCCTATGCGTGGCCACGGCCTTCGTTCTTTATGCTTATCTGCCCATGTTTGCCGGAAAGACGGTGCAGAGCATTGTGTACAACCTGTTCTACACCACCAACGGCGTCATTGGCACCCCCATCAGCGTGTGCTGCACCTACATCGTGCTGTTCATCATCTTCGGCGCTTTCCTGGAGGCCACTGGCATCGCCAACTTCTTCATTGAAGGGGCAAACGCCATCGCAGGCTCCGCCTCCGGCGGTCCCGCCAAGGTAGCCGTCATCTCTTCCGCTCTGTGCGGCATGGTGTCCGGTTCCTCTGTGGGCAACACCGTGACCACCGGCGCCGTTACCATCCCCCTGATGAAGAAGACTGGCTATCCCCCGGAGTTCGCGGGTGCCGTTGAGGCCGCCGCCTCCACTGGCGGACAGATCATGCCCCCCATCATGGGCGCCGCCGCTTTCCTCATGGCCGAGATGGTCGGCGTCCCCTACTCTGAGATCGTGATCCGGGCCATCCTGCCCGCTTTCCTGTACTTCGCGGGCATCTTCCTTATGGTCCACTTCAAGGCCAAGAAGATGGGGCTGCACGGTCTGCCCAAGGATTCCCTGCCCAAGGCCAAGGATATCCTTCCCAAGATCTACCTGCTGGTGCCGCTGATCGTGCTGGTGTACATGATCATCGTGGGCTTCACCATGTCCCGCAGCGCTGTGTATGCCACCTTCGCCGCTATCACCATGGGTATGGTGGACCGGGAGAAGGGCGGCAAAAAGCTGCTCATGGCCCTGCCCCTCATCCCCCTGGCTGTCATCGTGATCCTGGGCAACAAGTCCTACGAATGGATTCCGGAGAACCTGGATAACATCTGTATGGGCCTTTGGGTGGTGCTGTTCGTTCTCTTCACGGTAATGAGCAAGCCCAACCGTGAGGCGGCCCCCTCCTATGTGGACGCCTTGGCCGCCGGGACCCGGAATACCCTGTCTGTAGGCGTAGCCTGCGGCATCGCGGGCATCATCGCCGGCGTGGTGACGATGACCGGTCTGGCCAATGTGCTCATCACCGCCATCGTACAGGTCGCCAACGGTCAACTGATCATCGCCCTGTTCCTCACTATGCTGTGCTGCATCGTGCTGGGCATGGGCGTCCCCACCACCGCCAACTACGTCATTATGGCCACCACTTGTGCCCCTATCCTGGTGCAGGGCATGGGCATGGATCTGATGGCTGCCAACTTCTTCGTGTTCTACTTCGGCATTGTGGCCGACATCACCCCGCCCGTGGCCCTGGCCGCCTATGCCGGCTCCGCCATCGCCAAAGCGCCGCCTATGAGGACGGCCTTCAACGCCACCCGTCTGGCCATCGCGGCCTTCATCGTGCCCTACATCTTTGCTTTCAATAACACGATGCTGTTCATTGGCGATTTCGGCCCGCTGGACGTGGTGCAGGTGGTCCTTACCTCCTCGGTGGGTATGTTCCTCATCGCCGCCGGCATGATCGGCTACATGCTCCGGGATCTGAACTGGGGCGTGCGGATCGTGTGTATCGCCGCCGGTCTGATGCTGATCCATCCGGGCACTCTGACCGACATCATCGGTATCGGCGTTCTGGTCGTGGTGCTGGTGTTCCAGATCATTACCGGAAAGGGCAGTAAGGCTGTCAAGGCGGCCTGATTCTGCAGAAAGAGCAGAGCCTGGATCTTTACCAGTCAAACACAGGACCCCCTGCGTCTTATGGCCGCAGGGGGTCCTGGTGTATCTTGGGGGGATCTAAAAGGCAGCATTGCGCTTGGGCGGTAAATGAGATATAATAAATACGATATTCATTTCTGACAGGGAGCACCGGCCGCCGGACTCCGCAGTCAAAGATTTCGGAAAGGGAGGTCCCCGTGACATGAACACACTTTTGGAGCTTTTGGAACAGGACTGCACACAGTCTCCCGCACAGCTGGCAGCACAGGCCGGCATGACCGAGGCAGAGGCAAAGGATGAGCTGCGCCGGCTGGAAGAGGAGGGCGTGATCCTGGGATACCAGGCTGTGATCGACTGGGACCGGGTCAAGCGGGAGAATGTCACCGCCCTGATCGAGGTGAAGGTGACGCCTCAGTCCCTGGCCGGATTTGACCGCATCGCCGAGCGCATCTATCAGTATGACGAGGTGGAGAGCATGTATCTGATGAGCGGCTCCTTCGACCTGACAGTCATCATCTCTGGACGCAGCCTGCGGGAGGTAGCCCAGTTTGTGGGCGAGCGCCTGGCCCCACTGGAGGGGGTCACCGGCACGGCCACCCATTTCATTTTGAAAAAATATAAGGAGAAGCACCTGATTTTCCGGCCTCAGGAGCCCCAGGAAAGGGAGTATATCTTTGTATGAATTATGAGACGATCTTGAATCAGAAGATCCAGGGCATCCAGCCCTCTGGCATTCGGAAGTTTTTTGATATTCTGGAGGAGATGAAGGACGCCATTTCCCTGGGCATCGGGGAACCCGACTTTGTGACACCCTGGCACATCCGGGATGCGGGTATCTATTCCCTGGAGCGGGGGTACACCAAATATACCTCCAACGCGGGCATGGCGGAGCTGCGGCGGGAGATCGCCAGCTATCTGGACCGCCGGTTCGGCCTGAAATACGACTACGCCAGCCAGATCTTGGTCACAGTAGGGGGCAGCGAGGCGCTGGATCTCTCCCTGCGGGTGCTGCTGAACCCGGGGGACGAGGTTATCATCCCCGTCCCATCCTTTGTCTGCTACGGACCGCTCACCGAGATGGCGGGGGGGGTCCCGGTCTATGTGGAGCTGAAGGCAGAGAACCAGTTCCGCCTGACGCCTGAGCAGCTGAAGGCCGCCATTACCCCCAGGACCAAGGCGCTGGTGCTGCCCTTCCCCTCCAACCCCACCGGCGGCATTATGGAGCGGCAGGACCTGGAGGCTCTGGCCCAGGTGCTGAGGGACACGGAGATCATGGTGGTCTCCGATGAGATCTATGCCGAGCTGACCTACGGCCAGCGCCATGTGTCCATGGCCAATCTGGAGGAGATGTATGACCGCACCATCGTGGTCAACGGTTTCTCCAAGAGCCACGCCATGACTGGCTGGCGGATGGGCTATGTCTGCGCCCCCAAGCCTATCATCCAGTGCCTGACCAAGCTGCACCAGTTCGGTATCATGTCCGCCCCCACCGTCAGCCAGTATGCCGCCATCGAGGCCATGCGCAACGGGGACCGGGACATCGAGCACATGCGGGAGGAGTACGACAGCCGCCGCCGCTATCTGGTGGAGAATCTGCGCCGCATCGGTCTGAGCTGCTTTGAGCCCAAGGGCGCTTTCTACGTCTTCCCGGATATCCGTTCCACCGGCCTGACCTCCAACGAGTTCTGTGAGCGCTTCCTGCGGGAGGAGCGGGTAGCGGTGATCCCCGGTTCCGCCTTCGGCCCCGGGGGCGAGGGCTTCGTCCGGGCCTGCTATGCCGCCTCGATGAAGGATATCTCCGAGGCCATCACCCGGATGGACAACTTCCTGACCAACCTGCGCCGCAGCCAGGGCAGGGGTTGAAAATGAACTCAAATAGGATATTATTCGAAAAAAATTACAAATCGTATTGAAAAGCGCCCGGCTTTGGTCTGCCTCTGGGACGAGCCCCATGTAATCCCTGCACCCTGTGGGTCGGGGACCACACAAGAGAAGGGACTCGGTCGGGGACATCAGGCCGGGAAACAGAGAGGAGAATCGACCATGAATATCGTATGCCTGGATATGGAGGGGGTCCTGGTCCCGGAGATTTGGATCGCCTTTGCGGAGGAGAGCGGTATCCCGGAGCTGAAGCGCACCACCCGGGACGAGCCGGACTATGACAAGCTGATGAAGTGGCGCTTGGAGATCCTGAAGGAGCACGGCCTGGGCCTGAAGGAGATCCAGGCCACCATCGCCAAGATCGACCCCCTGCCGGGGGCCAAGGAGTTCCTGGACGAGCTGCGCACCCTCACCCAGGTGGTCATCCTCAGCGACACCTTCGAGCAGTTTGCCAAGCCCCTGATGGCCAAGCTGAACTGGCCCACCATCTTCTGCAACACCCTGGAGGTGGCCCCCGACGGAGCCATCACGGGCTATCGGATGCGCTGCCCCCAGTCCAAGCTGACCACGGTGAAGGCCCTCCAGTCCATGGGCTATGAGACGATCGCCAGCGGGGACAGCTACAATGATCTCGGAATGATCGAGGCGAGCAAGGCGGGATTCCTGTTCCGCAGCACGGAGCAGATCAAGAAGGACCATCCAGGGATCACAGCGTTCGAGACGTATGATGAGCTCTTTGAGGCGATCAAAAAGGCGATGGAAGAATAGCAGGAATCTTATGGAAAAGATTCCGCACAAAAAAGACATTTAAGAACACAGCCGGACTGCAGTTTGTTATGGATGCGGAGATGGAACGTCAGCTCTGTTTCAAGGGGCAGCGGCTGTGCTTTTCTATTTGAAT
>OGUJ01000881.1_pt1 | contig 20336 bp, 16 predicted proteins | sample 1573661 | NCBI WGS metagenome assembly OGUJ01 (sample SAMEA2581933, study PRJEB24529) | metagenome | biome: Human gut stool | place: China | collected 2011
GCCAGGGCGCCACCGATGCGGGCGGCCAGCCCCCGCTTTTCTCCGGCTGCCGCCCGGAATACTGCCCAGGCGCAGACCGCCATGCATGCTTTGATCACAAAGGTACCAGGTGCATACAGAGGGTATCCGCTGACCAGGTCGGCCAGCATAGAGCCAAGCCCAGCCGCCGCGCCGCCGTACATTGGACCCAGCACCCACCCGGCCAGCAGCACCACGCAGTCCCCCAGGTTGACATAGCCCCCCGTGGCAGGCACTGGGATCTTGACGATCATGGTCATCACACAGGTCAGCGCCGCAAACAGCGCCGCGTACACCAGCTTTCTCGTTTTTTCTCCAATCATCTCGTTCTACGCTCCTTTTGTCCTGTTCACAGGAAAAATGTCCTTGCATTTTTCCGCTGTCTGTATTTTAATCTTATCTGGTCTGATGAAAAGGTCCAGTTTCGTTCTTTTTTATCAGGCCAGATAGGAGGGCGACCATGCTCACATATGATCTGGACCGTCGGGGGACCATCCCCCGCTATGACTACCTCTGCCGCTGCATCCGGAATGACATCCTTTGCGGCCGCCTGACCGCCGGGAGCCGGCTCCCCTCCCGGCGGAGCCTTGCGGAGCACCTGAAGGTCAGTGCCGTCACGGTGGAGAGCGCCTATGCTCAGCTGGCCGCGGAGGGATACATCGTTTCCCGGGAAAAGAGCGGCTATTTCGTCTCCCAGCTGGAGCCCGCCCTGCGTCCCCTGTCCCCGCCCCCCATCCGGACCGATGCTCCGCCCCCGGGGCAGCCCTGGATGATGGATCTGCGGGGAGGCGGCGGGAGCACAGAGCTCTTCCCCTTCTCTGTCTGGGCCAAGCTGATGCGGCAGGTACTGTCCCAGCGTGGTCCAGATCTCCTGCGTCCCGTGCCCCACAGCGGGGTCCCTGAGCTGCGGGAGGCCATCGCCGGCACCCTGTACCGCCTGCGGGGCCTCTCCGTCTCCCCGGAGCAGATCGTGGTGGGCTCAGGGTCCGAATATCTGTATAACCTCATCGTACAGCTCCTGGGCCGGGAGCTGGTCTATGGCGTGGAGGAACCGGGATACCCAAAGCCCGCCAGGATCTACGCCCTCAACGGGGCCCGCTGCATCTCCCTCCCGGTGGACGGACAGGGGATCTCCCCCCAGACCCTCGCTGCCTCCCCGGCTCAGGTGGTCCACCTCTCCCCCTCCCATCAGTTTCCCACCGGGGCCGTCACCCCGGCGGGGCGGCGTCAGGCCCTGCTCCGCTGGGCCGCCCAGGGCGGGGACCGCTATCTCATCGAGGATGACTACGACAGTGAATTTCGCTTTACAGGGCTTCCCATCCCTGCCCTCCAGAGTATCGACCAGGCGGACCGGGTCATCTATTTGAACACCTTCTCCCGAGCTCTGGCCCCCTCCCTGCGCATCAGTTATCTGGTGCTGCCTCCCCCCCTTCTGGACCGCTATCACCAGCGCCTGGGGTTCTACTCCTCCACCGTCCCCGCCCTGGAGCAGTACACCCTGGCCTCCTTCCTCTCAGAGGGGCGCTTCGAGCAGCACCTCAGCCGGGCCCGGAACCGCTACCGGGCCCTCCGTGACCAGGTGCTGGAGGCCCTGGAGGCCAGCGGCCTGGCCGGCCGGGCCCAGATCTCCGGTGCGGACGCGGGGCTCCACTTCCTGGTCCGGCTGGAGACGGAGCGCGGCGACCAGGAGCTGACCCAGCTGGCCCGTGCGCGGGGCATCCGCCTCTCCTTCCTGTCGGAGTTCTGCGCCTCCCCCGGCCCGGAGCACCAGCACTTTCTGGTCATCAGCTACCCGGGCATCCAGATGGAGCGCCTGCCCCAGACCCTGAGGGAGCTGGCTGTGCTGCTCCACTGAGTCCGGGGCGTAAAAACTCTTTAGGAGGGGGCAAGCAAAAAATCTCACTCCGCCCAATCTCGATAAATGATAAAAAGCGCAGGAGCTGGCGCTCCTGCGCTTTTTGCAGCGTCCCTTTTCCCGCCTCATCTGTTACAGCTTCTGCTATGCCGCCTTTCCTGTAAAAGAGAAGGCTGTTTAGTCCCGGTCCCCTGCGGGGGACCGGGACCAACATGGGGATCAGTCCTCCCCGTTGATGATCCGCTGGTAATTTTCCTGGTCGGTGTCCCCCTCGGTGCTCACCAGGAGCACCCGGGAGGACTCGTTCAGACCCAGCGCCTGCCGCACCTCTGACGGGGCGTCTCCCCGCATCAGGGCATCCAGCACCCCGGCTGTCACTGCGCCGGACTCCCCGGACACCACCGCCGGGTCGCCCTCCTCCGGCCGGGCCAGCAGACGCATTCCCCGGGCGGCGTATCCGTCCCCGCAGGACAGGAAGGCATCCGCGTAGGCATCGATGATCTTCCAGCTGATGGTGCAGGGCTCTCCGCAGCACAGACCCGCCATCATGCTGTCCATGTCCCCGGTGACGAAGTGCAGCGCCCCGTCGTCGGCCTGGGCGGTGCGGAACAGGCAGTCGGCCCGGTCTGGCTCCACGATGGCGGTGACCGGCCGCTCCTCCCCCCATACGGAGGTAAAGAAGCCCAGCGCCGCACCGGCGAAGCTGCCCACCCCCGCCTGGAGAAACAGATGGGTGGGCCTCTCCGCCCCCTGCTCCTCCAGCTGCTGGAGGGTCTCGGCGGCCAAAGTGGTATAGCCCTGCATGATATGAGCGGGGATCTCCTCATAGCCCGGCCAGGCTGTGTCCTGGATCAAGATCCAGCCGTGCTCCTCCGCCATCCGGTTCGCCAGGCGGACCGCGTCATCATAGTTATACTCGGTGATCTCCGCCTGGGCGCCCTGGGCGCGGATGTTCTCCAGCCGCTCCGCCGCGCTCCCCTTGGGCATGTAGACCACCGCCTTCTGGCCCAGCAGCCGGGCCGCCCAGGCCACTCCGCGGCCGTGGTTTCCGTCGGTGGCAGTGACGAAGGTGATGTCCCCCAGCGCCCGGCGGGCGGCGGGGGCGCACAGCTCCTCAAAGCTCATCTCCTCCAAGGGCTTCCCCAGCTTTTCCGACAGACACCGGGCCATGGCATAGCTCCCGCCCAGCGCCTTGAAGGCGTTGAGGCCGAACCGCTTGGACTCATCCTTGATCCAGATCTTGGACACGCCCAGACTGTGGGCCAGGCCGTCCAGGGATACCAGCGGAGTGGGGGCATAGCCCGGCAGGCCGCTGTGGAAGCGGCGGGCCTTCTCCGCCTCCCCGGGACTGGTCAGGGTCAGGTCGGCCCCGGGACGCTGCCCCCGCGGGCGCAGGACAGATGCAAAGTGTTCCATGCGATTCACTCCTGTTCGATCTCATTCCCGGCGTATCCTCAGGGCGCCGGTCTCCCCAGCTTTTCGCTGTATTCCGCCCGGAACGCCTCAAAGCGCCCCTCGTCCAGGGCCTGCCGGATGCGGGCCATCAGCTCGTTATAGAAATGCAGGTTGTGCATGACAGCCAGCCGCATGGCCAGCATCTCCCCCGCCGCCAGCAGATGGCGGACATAGGCCCGGGAGAAGGCGGCACAGGTGGGGCAGGTGCAGGCGGGGTCGATGGGGCGGTCATCCAGCTTATACTTCTCATTCTTGATGTTGATGGTGCCCTCCCAGGTGAAGAGCTTGCCGTGGCGGGCGTTCCGGGCGGGCATGACGCAGTCGAAGAAGTCGATGCCACGGGCCACGCCCTCGATGATGTTGGAGGGGGTCCCCACCCCCATGAGGTAGCGGGGCTTCTCCCGGGGCATATGGGGCTCCACCGCGTCGATGATGTCGTACATGGTCTGCGTGGGCTCCCCCACCGCCAGCCCCCCGATGGCGAAGCCGTCACAGGGCAGCTGGGCGATCTGCTCCATGTGCCGCACCCGCAGCTCCGGGTAGGTCCCGCCTTGGTTGATGCCGAAGAGCATCTGCTGGGGATTGACACAGCCGGGCTGCCGGTTCAGCCGCTGGTGCTCCGCCACGCAGCGCTCCAGCCAGCGGTAGGTCCGGGCACAGGAGGCCTCCACGTAGTCGAAGGGGGCGGGGTTCTCGATGCACTCGTCAAAGGCCATGGCGATGTCGCTGCCCAGATTGGACTGGATCTGCATGGACTCCTCCGGTCCCATGAAGATCCGACGTCCGTCGATATGGGAGGCGAAGGTGACGCCCTCCTCCGTTATCTTACGCAGGCCGGACAGAGAAAAGACCTGAAATCCGCCGCTGTCGGTGAGGATGGGGCCATCCCAGTCCATAAACCGGTGCAGTCCGCCCAGCTGCCGCACCACCCCGTCTCCCGGCCGCAGGTGGAGGTGGTAGGTGTTGGACAGCTCGATCTGACAGCCCAGCGTCTTCAGGTCGTGGGAGGAGACCGCCCCCTTGATGGCCCCCTGGGTCCCGACATTCATAAAAACAGGGGTCTGGGCAGTTCCATGGGCGCAGGTGAACACGCCACGCCTGGCCCTGCCCTCCGTCTTCAGGATCTGAAACACAAAAAAACTCCTTTACCGTATCTTGTTCCCCGCCGGGGCGGGGCCTTTGATCCGCCGGAAAAAGCCCGCAGCTTTCTGTCAGCCCTTTTCCCTTTCCTGCTCTTTGAAGTTCGCGATCAGCATCGCGTCTCCGAAGGAGAAAAACCGGTATCGCTCCCGCACCGCCTCCCGGTAGGCGGCCAGCACGTGCTCCCGGCCTGCCAGGGCGGAGACCAGCATGATCAGCGTGGACTCCGGCAGGTGGAAATTGGTGATCAGCCCGTCCAGCACTTTGAAGCGGTAGCCGGGATAGATGAAAATGTTCGTCCAGCCGGCAGACTCCTCCATGGTCCCGTCCTCCGCTGCAAAGCTCTCCACCGTGCGGCAGGAGGTGGTGCCCACACAGATCACCCGCCCCCCGTTCTTCCGGGTCTCGTTGATGATCCGGGCGGTCTCCCCGGGGACCATGCAGTACTCGGAGTGCATCTCATGGTCGGTGATCTCCTCCTCCTTCACCGGGCGGAAGGTCCCCAGCCCCACATGGAGCGTCACATAGCACAGCCTGACCCCCATCTCCTCCACCTGGCGCAGCAGCTCCGGCGTGAAGTGCAGGCCGGCGGTGGGAGCGGCGGCGGACCCCAGCACTTTGGAGTAGACGGTCTGATACCGCTCGTTGTCCTGGAGCTCCGCCTTGATATAGGGGGGCAGAGGCATCCGGCCCAGCTCCTCCAGGATCTCCAGAAAGATCCCCTGGTAGTGGAAGCGGACCAGCCGGTTCCCGCCGGGCAGCTCCGCCTCCACCGTGGCGGTGAGCTTCCCCTCCCCGAAGGAGAGCTGAGCGCCGGGCTTCATCTTCCGCCCCGGCCGGACCAGACACTCCCACAGGCCCTCCCCTTTGTCGATGAGGAGCAGCACTTCGCAGGCGCCGCCGGTGGACCGGCGGCCGATCAGCCGGGCGGGCAGTACCCGGGAGTCGTTGAGCACCAGGCAGTCCCCTGGTCTCAAAAACCGGGGGAGCTCATAGAAATGGTGGTGGCCCGTTTCGCCCGTGTACTTGTCCAGCGTCAGCAGGCGGGAAGCATCCCTGCGCTCCAGAGGAGTCTGGGCGATCAGCTCCTCCGGCAGTTCAAAATCAAAATCAGATGTCTTCAATGTACTTCCTTGTCCTCTTTTCTCTTAGTCCAGGGCATCGACCTCGACCCCCGGGAAATAGAATTCCACGATCTCGTCGTAGTCGAATCCCCGCTCCGCCATGGCGTAGGCACCGTACTGACTCATGCCCAGCTGGTGGCCCCAGCCGGAGCCCTGGAATACATACTGGCTGCCGCTCACCGTGACCTCGGTGCCCGCCACAGCGCCTGTGTCTCCTCCGGAGCTCCCCGTCTGCTCTCCCATCCGGTCGATGGACCCCGCCCCGGAGATGACATACAGGTCATCCCGGTCCTCCCGGCTCAGGGCTCCTGTTCCGCTGATGGTGTAGAGGCGGCTCCTGCCGCTCAGCCCTTCCCCGCTCAGGCTCCCGCCGGAGGGGGAACCGGGCTCCGCCTCCGCCCCGTTGATGGTGAAGCGGATGGAGGGCAGGCCGAACAGATTGCGCAGGTCAGTGCTCCGCTGGCGGATGGTGCTGCTCTCCCCGTTGGTATAATTGACCTTCACCTGGATCACGTTGCCCAGGTCCGAGTAGGTCAGGGTCAGCGACTCCACCGAGGCGTTCACGCCCCCCCATTTCTGGAGCAGGCTGGTCAGCTCCGAGGCCGTATAGCGCACGGTCCAGGAGGAGTAGGAATTCAGGCTGGCCACATCCTGCTCATAGGGGTCCTCCACCCCGCACAGGTAGGGATATTTCTCCCGGGAGGAGCCCCAGACGTTGTACACGTCCTCGCTGGCCCCGCCGTGGCTGGAGGAGTAGAACGCCTCGATCACCGTGCCGTCATAGAGGGCGTACTCCCCCGCTGTCTCCTCCACCGCCCGGTCAGTGCGGTCTGTGGACTGATAGCTGCTGACGTTGGAGCCGGCCCCCCGGTAGACCTGGCAGTCCGTGGAACTGCACACGTCGAAGTGGTGGGCGCTGTGCTTGTTCTGAGAGATGTTGTTGTAGGCATAGCTCCTGGCGCAGATGGCCTGGGCCTTCAGCGCCTCCAGGGGCCAGTCGTTGCTCATCTCAAAGGGGATCACCCCCTTGATATAGGTCTCCATGTCCACCACGCTGACCACCGTCAGGTCTCCGCCGCCGATGCGCTCATAGCGGAAGCCGCCGTGGTACTTGTACCCCTGGAACCAGGTCCGGACCTCATCCTCGCCGGTCACGTCCGGCATGATGCCCAGGGCCAGGTCCTCTCCCCCGTCAAACTGGAACAGGACCCGGTCGGTCCCCGTCTGGATCACTGTGACGGCATAGGCGCTGGTCCCCACGACCTCCCCTTCGCCCAGCTCATCGGCGGCGTCCAGGGCGTCCTCCTTGGAGAGGTAGGCTCCCACCCGGACCTGATATTCCCCGTCGATCCAGGCCACGAAGCCGCCGTCGTACTCCTCTGCCTCCTCCGCCGCGTCGTCAAAGCGCCGGAAGGAGTCGATGAGCAGGTGGAAGCAGCCCACCACAGTGCCCCCGTTGTCCGAGTTGGAGTAGATATATTTTCCGCTGCTCCTGTCATAGTAGAACCAGGTGTTCTGGGCTTTCAGCACGGTGATCTGGGTCTCTTTCTCGTCGGTCTCCCCCAGCTCCTCGAACCGCAGGTCCTCGTCAAAGTAGCCGAAGCGGTAGCCGGAGCCGTAGCCCGTGTTGTTCTCCAGGTTGGCCCCCACCAGGGCGCCGCTGCCGTAGGCCAGGCCCACCCGGACCATCTCCTCCCCCCGCCGGGCCGCCCCGGCCGTGGGGACGCACAAGACAAATGCAAGAGACAGCGCTAAAAATTTCAACAGTTTTTTTCTCATACTGGGCTCCATTTCTCACAAAAGCGTCAACACGCAATTTGTTGACACTGATTTCTCATCATGCTATCATAGATACTAATTAAAAATAGGAGGGAAACAGGCCGGCCCCGTCAGATCCCTGTACTTCTTGTCGTCTATTATACTGACTCCGGCCCTGATTGGCAACCTCTGTTTTTTCCCTTTTCCGCAAAGTCCAAATCTGCGGCACGAGCCGCCATGAAAGGAACCTGAACATGAAAAAGTACAAAGTAGGCATCATCGGCGGCACCGGCATGGTGGGGCAGCGCTTCGTCACCCTGATGGAGGACCACCCCTGGTTCCAGCTCACCGCCATCGCCGCCAGCCCCCGTTCCGCCGGCAAGACCTATGAGCAGGCCGTCTCCGGCCGCTGGGCCATGAAGACTCCCATCCCCCAGCAGGCCAAGGACCTGGTGGTGCTGGACGCCTCCGCCGACGTGGAAAAGATCGCCGGCATGGTAGACTTCGTCTTCTGTGCCGTGGATATGAAGAAGGAGGAGATCCGCGCCCTGGAGGAGACCTACGCCAAGGCCGAGGTGCCGGTGGTCTCCAACAACTCCGCCCACCGCTGGACCGACGACGTGCCCATGGTGGTGCCCGAGATGAACCCGGAGCATCTGGCGGTCATCCCCGCACAGCGCGCCCGCCTGGGCACCCGGCGCGGCTTCATCGCCGTCAAATCCAACTGCTCCATCCAGTCCTATGCCCCTGCCCTGCATCCCCTGATGCAGTTCGGCATCGAGAAGGTCCTGGTTTGCACCTATCAGGCCATCTCCGGTGCAGGCAAGACCTTTGAGCGCTGGCCCGAGATGGTGGATAATCTGATCCCCTACATCGGCGGCGAGGAGGAGAAGAGCGAGCAGGAGCCCCTGAAGGTCTGGGGCAAGGTGGAGGACGGCAAGATCGTCAAGGCCGCCGGCCCCGCCATCACTGCCCAGTGCCTGCGGGTCCCCGTCTCCGACGGCCACACCGCCGCCGTGTTCGTCACCTTCCGCAATAAGCCCTCTATGGAGGAGATCAGGGAGACCTGGAAGAACTTCAAGGGCCGGGCCCAGGAGCTGGAGCTCCCCTCCGCCCCCAAGCAGTTCCTCCACTATTTTGAGGAGCCCGACCGTCCCCAGGCCAGACTGGACCGGGATCTGGAGGGCGGCATGGCCATCTCCCTGGGCCGTCTGCGCCCCGATACCCAGTACGACTACAAGTTCGTGGGCCTGTCCCACAACACCCTGCGCGGCGCCGCCGGCGGCGCGGTCCTGCTGGCCGAGCTGCTGTGCGCGGAAGGGTATATTTAACGGATAACTGAGAAAAACATGACGCAGGAAGGGCCCCGCCTCTGCGGTCCCTTTCGCTGTCTCTCCATCCGAAGCGCTTTTACGGCCGTCAATTCCTCTGAGTGAAGGGGCGCAGAGACGTCCCCTGCATGGGCCGCCTCCGTGTTCCACGCTTCACTCTTCCACTCTCAATCAGAAGGGATGCTGTTTTATGAGAACACCCGTATTTACCGGCTCCTGCCCCGCCCTGGCTACACCCTTTGACCAGAACGGCAATATCAACTACGACGCCTTCGGCAAGCTGATCGACGCCCAGATCGCCGCCGGCGTGGATGCGGTCTGCGTGTGCGGTACCACCGGCGAGTCAGCCACCATGTCCATCCGGGAGCACATCGCCGCGGTGGAATTCTGCGTCAAGCGGGTGGACCACCGGGTCAAAGTCATCGCCGGCACGGGCAGCAACGACACCTCCGCCGCCGTCTACCTGTCCCAGCACGCCCAGGACTCCGGCGCCGACGCCTGCCTGCTGGTGACCCCCTACTACAACAAGGCCAGCCAGACCGGCCTCATCAAGCACTATGAGTACATCGCGGAGCGCATCGAGCTGCCCATGATCCTCTACAACGTGCCCAGCCGCACCGGGGTCTCCTTTACCGCCGAGTCCTACAAGGTGCTGGCTCAGAATCCCAAGATCAACGGCGTGAAGGAGGCCTCCGGCAACTTCTCCCTGCTGGCCCACACCCGGTTCCTCTGCCCCGATGACTTCTACATCTGGTCCGGCAACGACGACCAGGTGGTCCCTATGATGTCCCTGGGTGCCAAGGGGGTCATCTCGGTGGCCAGCAACATCATCCCCGAGGTCATGGTCAAGATGTCCCACCTGTGCCTGGAGGGACAGTTTGAGGATGCCTCCAAGCTTCAGATCGCCTATATGGACCTGATCGACGCCCTGTTCATCGAGGTCAACCCCATCCCCATCAAGGCAGCCATGAACCTGATGGGCATGGAGGCCGGTTCCCTGCGTCTGCCCCTGTGCGACATCTCCCACAAGAATCTGGAGACGCTGCGCCAGGCCATGGGCCGCATGGGCCTGCTGTAAGGAGCCGCCATGCAAAAGATCATCATCTCCGGATGCAGCGGCCACATGGGCCGGGTGGTGGAGTCCCTGTGCGCCGCCGACCCCCAGGTGCAGGTGGCGGCCGGCTTCGATATCCTGGGCTCCTCCGACCGGGACTTTCCCGTCTTCTCCTCCCCTGCCCAGTTCAGCGGGGAGGCGGACGCGGTCATCGACTTCTCCTCCCCCGCCGCCCTGGATGGCCTGCTGGACTTCGCCCGGGCCACCGGGACCCCTCTGGTGCTGGCCACCACCGGCTACACCCCTGAGCAGGTGGCCCAAATCGGCGCCGCTGCCCTGGAGGTGCCCATTTTCCGCTCCGCCAACATGTCCCTGGGGATCAATGTACTGCTGGAGCTGGTGAAAAAGGCGGCCTCTGTGCTGGGGGACAGCTATGACATCGAGATCGTGGAGCGCCATCACCGCCGGAAGGTGGACGCTCCCAGCGGCACTGCCCTGATGATCGCCGACGCGGCGGCGGGGGCCTGCGGCCACGAGACGGAGTACGTCTTCGAGCGCCACAGCGTCCGCCATCCCCGTGACAAGAAGGAGATCGGCATCTCCGCGGTCCGGGGCGGCACCATCGTGGGGGAGCACGAGATCATCTTTGCCGGCCACGACGAGGTCATGGAGATCCGCCACACTGCCCTCTCCCGGGAGATCTTCGCCCAGGGCGCCGTGGAGGCGGCCAAGTTTATGGCCGGTGTGAAGGCACCCGGCCTGTACGATATGAGCAGCCTCATCCGGTAAGTCAGAAAAAACAGCCTTCCACTCCGGTGGAAGGTTGTTTTTTGCGCTTTTTTCTGTTATGCTGGTCTTGTACCTCAGGCCTTTGGAGGAAGGAGGCAGGATATGGCTGTCGCTGCGGCAGTACTGGCCGCCCTGTGCATCAGTTTGATCATCTTCCATCTGCACAACCTTCAGGACTCCTCCAGAGGGGAGCCTGTCCGGGCCGAAGAGGCCCGGGTCCACGCCAAGGAGAACTGCCACTCCCGCGCTGGCTCCTCCTACTACCTCTATTTCCATGTCCCCTGCCGGGACACTGTGGTGACCTGCCAGGTCCCGCCGGACATCTGGTACTATCTCTCCAAGGGGGACCGGGGCACCCTGTGCCATCAGGGCGGGCGGTTCATCTCCTTCACCCGGGACGGGGAGCTGATCGCCGTGGACCCGGTGGCGGAGCGGCATCAGCTGTGGCGGATACACGGCTCGTAACACTAAGATCCTGTTGCTATTTCCCTGTATTTTGGGTATAATAGTGCTGAGCTCTTCCGGCACATCCCGGCCGGAAAATCACGGGCTCCCCATTGCAAAGGAGGCAGCATCCTATGAAGTTCTACATCTGTGAGCACTGCGGGAATATCGTCACCTTTCTCCAGTCCAGCGGCGTGCCCGTCATGTGCTGCGGGCAGAAGATGACCGAACTCGTCCCCGATTCCACCGACGCGGCTCAGGAGAAGCATGTCCCTGTGGTCACCGTAGAGGGCAGCATGGTGGATGTCAAGGTGGGCTCCGCCCCCCATCCCATGATCCCCGAGCACTATATCCAGTGGGTGGCCCTGGAGACCACCGAGGGCTGTCAAATCAAATACCTGGAGCCAGGTCAGGCCCCGGAGGTCAAATTTGCCCTCGCCCCCGGCGACCGGGTCAAGGCCGCTTACGCCTATTGCAATCTTCACGGGCTCTGGAGAGCCTGAGCGACACCATGACCAGAAGCCCCCTCTGCCGGCTCTTCCGGCGGAGGGGGCTCTTTCTCCGTTATGGCTTCCCTTCCGTCACCTGCTGGTAGCGGTAAAGGAACTGGATGGTCTCCTCCCGGGTGGTGAAGTCCCGATAGCGCATCCCAGCGCTGTCCCCGGAGACCAGTCCGGCCTCCTCCGCCCAGCGGCGGGCGTTCTCAGACCAGTCAGAGGGCTTCTCTCGGCCTCTGCGGGCCAGATAATCCGCCATCATGGCATCAAACTGTTCCTGTGTCACCGTCTCCTCTCCTCCTCTCATCGCATCCCTCACGGCCCGCCTGAAGTCATCCATGGTCTTCCCGTGCAGCGGCCACCACTGGCCCACATCGCTGTGGTTGCTGGCGATCCCCAGGGCGTGGCCGCCGGCGTGGTCCAGGATCACGCCCGGCTCCATGGGGTCCAGGCGGTACTGGCGGCACAGCATGGCGGACAGCTCCACGGCGTTGCGGTAGATGTCCTGAAAATATGCCTCGTTCTTCTCCACATCATAGCCCACCATCTTTCCGTTCTGATAGGTGTGCCCGGCTGGCTCACAGCACTCAAAGGAGATGTGGGTATTGTTGGCGCTGCCGTTTTTTCCCGAGCCTGCGTGCCAGCCCCGCCAGTTCCAGGGCAGGGTCTGGATGACCTCATCCCGGGCCACGAAGGCGTGGACGCACACCTCCACCCCGGGCTTGTTCCAGCGGCGGATGAACACCTGCGGGTCCGGCTGCGCCACGCCGGTGGAGTGGACCATGATCCCCTTGGGTACGATCTTCCGCCCGGCCTGGTAACAGTCATTCTCTGTCAGGAACTCCTGACTCAGCTTCAGTTCCATGGCTCCCTCCTCTGTCCATACAAAGGCTGTTCCATCCTATGCCGCCTCCTTTTCTATTGACACCCTCTCCCAACTCCTCTAAAATAGAAAGGTCAAAAGAGAAAGAAAAAGGGGGTCCCTTCCTATGGGAGAACTCAATCCGGCGCAGAAGCGGGGCAATGCCGCCGCCCTGCTCCCCATCCTGGTGTTCCTGGTCCTCTATTTGGGCTGCGGCCTGCTGTTCGAGTATGGGCTCAAGATCGAGATGGGCTTCTATCAGACCCCGGCCATCGTGGCCTTCCTCATCGCCCTGTTCGTAGCCTGCGTCCAGAACCGGGCCCTGGACTTCAACGCCAAGCTGAAGGTAATGGCCAACGGGGTGGCGGATGAGAACATCCTCACCATGTGCCTGGTCTTTCTGGCCGCAGGCGCCTTTTCCGGCGCGGTCCAGGCCGCCGGCGGCGCCGACAGCACGGTCTATCTGTTCCTGGACTACCTGCCCAGCCAGTTCGCGGTGGCGGGCCTGTTCTTGATCTCCTGCTTCGTGTCCATCTCCATGGGCACCTCGGTGGGCACCATCTCCGCCCTGGCCCCCTTCGCCGTCTCCATGAGCGAAGCCACCGGCTTCGAGGTGGTCCTGTGCATCGCGGCGGTGGCCTCGGGCGCCATGTTCGGTGACAACCTCTCCATGATCTCCGACACCACCATCGCCGCGGTCCGCACCCAGGGCTGTGAAATGAAGGACAAGTTCCGCATGAACTTCTTCATCGTCCTGCCTGCAGCCATCCTCACCCTGGTGATCTTCATCGCCCTCACCTGGGGCGGCAGCGGCCAGCCGGAGATCGGCACATACAGCGTCTGGAAGGTCCTGCCCTATCTGGTGGTCCTGGTGGGGGCCGTGGCCGGCGTCAACGTGTTCCTGATCCTGACCATCGGCGCTGTGCTGAGCCTGATCGTGGGCGTGGCCTCCGGCGCCTTTCCCTGGACCCAGATCTTCTCTGTGATGGGGACGGGCATCACCGCCATGTATGACATCACTGTCATCTCCATCGTCGTGGCCTGTATCGGCGCCCTGGTGCGGGAATATGGCGGCATCCAGTGGCTCATCGACTTCGTCCACCGCCGCGCCAACTCCAAGCGGGGTGCCCAGCTGGGCATCGCCGGACTGGTGGCCGCGGTGGATGTAGCCACCGCCAATAACACAGTTGCCATCGTGATGACCGGCTCCATCGCTAAGGACATCAGCCAGGAGTACCACATCGACCCCCGGCGATCCGCCTCCCTCCTGGATATCTTTGCCTCGGTGATGCAGGGCATCCTGCCCTATGGTGCGCAGCTGCTCTACGCCTCCGCAGGGACGGGGGTCTCTGCCGTCAAGATTATGCCCTACATGTTCTACTGCTATCTTATGGCGGTGTGTGCCCTGGTCTTCATCCTCTTCTGGCCAGACCGGAAGCGGAAGTGATCCCTAAAAAAGAAAGGCCGGCGGCTCTGGGTCTCCTCCCAGAGCCGCCGGTTTTTTACTTGCTGCATGGCCGGTCCTTCTGTCCGGACTCCCACCGCTCCCCGGTGTAGAGATATTTCTTGATGGCAAAGATCCCGGCCACCGCCCCCACGCTCATCAGCGTCTGCATGGGTTCCTCATGGCTGATGATCATCTGCCGGGCGATGGCGAACAGCAGCACATCGATCACCGCCCCGTAGGTATGCAGCATCAGCATCTTTACAAACTCGATCCCCATGACGATGAGGAACGCATTTGCCATAAATGCGTCAATGGAGAAGGACTCCCACTGGCAGCAGAACTTCTCCACCGAGCCGCAGATCAGCAGTGCAATGCTGGCCAGGATCGCCCCCAGGATGGTGATCGCCATCACGATCTCCATCGCCATGGTAAACTTCAGCAGTCTTGTCCTTACTTTTGTTCTCATACGGCCCTCCCGCAGCACGATTTTATGTAAGACCAGTATATGGGATAGCCATCTGGTCCGTCAATCATTTCCCCATCTTTTTTACAGTAAAAAGGACGGGCGGAGAGGTGGGAGATGACTCCCCCTCTCCGCCCGCTTCCGGATCTATTTTCCGTGGATCACCGCTGCGTACAGTGTGTTCTTCATCAGCATGGCCCGGGTCAGCGGCCCAACGCCCCCCGGAACCGGGGTGATGTACGACGCCCGTCCGGCCGCCTCCTCAAATACCACGTCGCCGCACAGGGTCCCGTCCGCCCGGCGGTTCACTGCCACATCCACCACCACGGCCCCCTCCTTCACCATGTCTCCAGTGATGAGGCCGGCCTGTCCAGCGGCGGAGATCAGGATGTCCGCCCGGCTGCACTCCTTTTTCAGGTACTCCGTCTTGGTGTGGCAGATGGTGACCGTGGCGTTCTCCCGCAGCATCAGCATAGCCAGCGGCTTGCCCACGATATTGGAGCGCCCCACGATCACGCAGCTTTTCCCCGACAGCTCCACGCCGTATTCCGCGAGCAGACGCATCACGCTGGCCGGGGTGCAGGGATAAAAGCCCTTCTCCCCGATCATCAGCTCCCCCACGTTGAAGGGGTGGAAGCAGTCCACATCCTTGTCGGGCCTGACCACAGACAGGACCGCCCGCTCATTCAAATGGGCCGGCAGGGGCAGCTGGATCAGGATGCCGTCGATGTCGCTGCGTCCGTTCAGCGTTTCAATGAGCAGCATCAGCTCCTCCTGTCCTGTCTCCGCCGGCAGGATGTATTCCTCACTGTATATCCCGCACTGGGCACAGTCCCGCTTCTTTCCATCCGCGTAGACCTGGCTGGCGGGGTCGTCCCCTACCAGGATCACGGCCAGGCCGGGGCGGCGCTCCATCCGCGCCGCCGCCGCCCGGACCTCCTCCTTCACCTTTTTTGCCAGTGCCTTTCCGTCCATGATAACCGCCGACACAAATCAGTCCTCCTTTTTCTCCGGTCCGCCCGGGCCCTCTCCAGCGTCCGCCCTGTGGGCGGCCAGCCGGTTCACATAAAGCTCAGACGGATCGTGCCGACGGAACTTCAGCTCATAGATCAATACAACAGCCGCCACGGCGGCAGAGACGATGGCCAGCACCTGGGAGGTGCGGATGGGGGCGCCGAACAGCTCCAGTCCGAAGAAATACAGGCTGTCCGTCCGCAGGCCCTCGATCCAGAACCGGCCCAGGCCGTACCACAGCACATAGCTCCAGAACACCTGGCCATCAAATTTCTTCCAGTGCTTTCCGATCCAGTAGATCAGAAAGATGCCCACAAAATTCCACAGGGATTCGTAGAAAAACGTAGGGTGCACCCCCAGGGTGCCGTCCAGGATGGCCTGATAGCCGTCCGCGTCCACCAGTCCCTGGGACAGCAGGGAGCTGGCGATGCTCTCCGAACACATCCGCCAGGGAAGTCCGGTGACGCCGCCGTAGGCCTCCACATTCATAAAGTTTCCCCACCGGCCGATGCACTGGCCGATCAGAAGGCCGTGGACCCCCAGGTCTGCAAAGGAGAAGAAGCTGATCTTCCGGATACGGCAGAACACGATCAAGGTCAGGGCGGCGGCAATGATGCCGCCGTAGATGGCCAGGCCGCCGTCCGTGATGCGGAAGATGGCCCCCCAGTTCAGGGAACCGTCCGCCTCCCGGTACAGGTCCAGATAGAAGAGTACGTAATAGACCCGCAGCCCCACCACGGAGAGGGGCACCGCGAAGATCAGCAGGTCCATGATCTGGTCGCTGTTCACGCCGAATCTGGGCGCCCACCGGCAGCACAGCAGGACGGCCAGCAGAAATCCGCAGCCGATGATGACCCCGTACCAGTACACCGGGTGGCCAAACAACGAGAAGGCCACCCGGTCAAGGTGGAACTCCAGCCCCAGTCCGGGAAATGTCACGATGTTGGTCATTCCACCGCTTCCTCTCTGGGCCGGACCACGGACAGGGCGGTGCGCTCCGGCGTGACCCAGCGGGCGATCATGGCCTGGGCGTCCTCCCTGGTCAGGCTGTCGTACACCTCCGGGAAGCGCAGGAAATCGCAGCCCTGGAAAAACGACTGGGCCTGACTGATGCAGATGTGCTCAAAGGAGTTCAGCGCCCGCACCCGGTTTCCGTAGGAGGATTTTTTCAGCCGCTCCCACAGCTCGGGGTCGATCCCCTCCCGTGCGATCCGCTCCGCCTCGGCGGCCACCGCCGCCCGCACTCCCTCCGGGTCCTTGCTCTCCCCCCCGACACACAGGAAAGCGCAGCCGGGGTAGCTCTCATACCCGTAGGAGAAATTCCGGTTGACCAGCCCCTCCCGGTAGAGTCTGGCATACAGCGGGCCGGAGTTGCCCAGAAGTGCCTCACAGGCCAGCTCGCCCAGCAGCTGCTGGCGCAGGGCCCCCTCTCCCTCCGGGGCCGCCTCCCCCTTGAATCCCAGCTGGAACAGGGGGACCGAGACCTCCATCTCCCGCTGGATCATGGGCTGGCACACCTCCGCGGGCTCCTGGGCGCCGTAGTCCCCTCGGGCAACCGGTGCTCCAGGCCGCTCCGGCAGGATCTCCCGGGCCGCCTGGCAGATCTTCTCCGGGTCCACGTCCCCTGCCACGCACAGCACCATATTGGAGGGGTCGTAGAATGCCTTGTGGCAGGCGTAGAGGGTCTCAGCGGTGATGTGGGAGATGGACTCCGCCGAGCCCGCCACCGACACCCGCACCGGGTGCTTCTCGTAGAGGGCCTGCATCAGATCCATAAAGACCACCCAGTCCGGGTCGTCCTCGATCATGCCGATCTCCTGACCGATGATCCCCTGCTCCTTGTCCACGCTCTCCTTGGTGAAATAGGGAATGGAGACGAAGGAGAGCAGGATGCGCAGGTTCTCCTCGAATTTCTCTGTGCTCTCGAAATAGTAGCCTGTGATGGCGTTGCTGGTGAAGGCGTTGGGGGAGGCGCCGTTGGCCGCCAGCTCCTGGAGGGCGTTGCCCTCCTTGGTGTCGAACATCTTGTGCTCCAGATAGTGGGCCACCCCCGCCGGAGTGTCCATATCCTGGCCATCCAGCTTGAACTTCATATCCATGCCTCCGTAATTGGTGGCAAAAAAGGCGTAGCTCTTCTGAAAGCCGGGCTTGGGCACCACAAAGATATGCAGTCCGTTGTCCAGCACCTGGTGGTACATCTGCTCCCCCACCCGGGGAAATTCCAGTTTCTCCATGGTTCAGCCCTCCGTTCCCTTCAGGAAGTAAATGGTGTCCAGTTCCAGCTTCTGAGCCGCCTGGGCCACCTGCTCCCGGGTGACCTGCTCCAGCTGGGCCACCAGCTCCTCGATGCCGGTCTCCAGACCGGCGGCCGTCTGGCCCAGCCAGAAGTCCTCCTGCCGGTCCTGGACATCCAGGGTGGCCAGGTGGGCGCCGATCATGGTGCGGCGGGTCCCCTCCAGCTCCCAGTCCTCCATGTTCCCCTGCCGGATCTCCTCCAGCTGATGGAGGATCTCGTCCCTGGCCTGCTGGAACTTGTCAAATTCGATCCCGGAGGAGACCAGGATCAGTCCCTTCATCTTCTCCAGGGTGGAGCTGGCGTAGTAGCACAGAGACAGCTTCTCCCGCACGTTCATAAAGAGCTTGGACAGGGTGGTGCCGCCGAATACGGCGTTGCACATGGCCATGGCGGGGTATTCCTCCTCCCAGCAGGTGACGCCGCCGGTGCGGAAGCCCATGGCCAGCTTGCCCTGGGTCACGTCCATGGACTCCTCCACCATGCTGGGCTCCGGTCCGGCGTGGAGCCGGACCTCGCAGTCCGGGCAGATCCGCCCCTCATTCACGGGGAGGGCGGACAGCGCCTCCTTCAGGGCGCGGGCCACCCGCTCCTCCTCCGCGGAACCGCAGTAGTACAGCTCGATCTGGGCGGTGGAGAGCAGCTGCTGATACCGCTCCCACAGAGAGCCCGGCGTGACGGCCGCGGCATGCTCCACATCCCCCAGCTTGTCCACCCCGAAGGCCTCCTCCCCGCACATCAGCTGTCCCAGGCGCAGGGTGGCGTAGGAGCGCTTGTCGTTGATCTGGCCCCGGATGTGGTCCACCAGATTGGCCCGTTCCCCGGACACATATTCCTCCGCAAAAATGCCGTCCTGAAGGCGGGGGCGGAGCAGCAGCTCCCCCAGCAGCCCCGCCGCGGGCTCCAGGATGGGCTCGCCCCCGGGCGCAAAGGCATCATCCAGAAAGCTGGCCACAAAGCCCAGGCACTGGGTCTCCCCCTTTTTCCGCACGATGGGCTCGATGGCGCCTCCGTACAGCTCGTCCAGGGCGGCGGAGAGGGACTCCATATCCGGGTGCTCCCGGGTCCCCCGGCGCAGCACCGGGAAGAGCAGGGCATTGGCCGCCGCCCGCTCCCGCTCCAGGGGGACCAGCATGGTCAGGCTGAGATAGCTGCTTTTGAATTTGTCGGTGTGGACTGTCCGCAGCCACACCCCGGGAAAGAGCTCCCGGCGCGTTACTTGAGTCATAGATCAGATTCCTTTCTCTGCACGAAAGGGGGCGTCCCCCTTTTCCTGTGGCCTTTCAGAAGGGAATTTCCTTCCTGGAAGCAGAACAGAGTTATCATACCACATCTTTCGCGGAAAAGCAAAGCTTTCCATTCCCGGGTACCGCTGTCACTTCCAGCCGGTGGTCCCCTGTCAGTTCCCGGAGGGGGACGCCGTCCCGGATCTCCCGGCCGTCCAGCCGGACGGAGAGCTCTCTCCCCCGGCTCACCTGGATGCTCAGCCGCCCCCGGTCCAGTTCCCACTCCCCGGTCCAGCCCGGCCAGTCCTCCGGCAGGTGGGGCTCCACAAACAAGCGGCCTTCCCGGACCTTCAGGCCCAGCAGCTCCTCCACCGCGGTGCGGTAGTACCACCCCGCCGCCCCGGTGTACCAGCTCCAGCCGCCCCGGCCCAGGTGCCCCGGGGCCGCATAGACATCGGCGGCCAGCACATAGGGCTCCGCCTGATAGATCTGCGTCCGGCGGCGCTCCGGCAGGAGGGCCCGCAGCAGCTCCAGCCCATCCTCCGTCCGGCCCAGGCGGAGGCAGGCCAGAGCCAGCCACACAGCCCCATGGGTGTACTGTCCCCCGTTCTCCCGCACGCCGGGCAGATAGCCCTTGATATAGCCTGGGTCCGGGCCCCTGTCCTGAAAGGGCGGATCGAACAGCTTCACTACCCCGGCCTGGGGCAGATAGAGCCGCTCCAGCGCGGCAGACACTGCCTGGCAGGCCCGCTCCCGGTCCGAGTCCTCCACCAGCGCGGCGAAGGACTGGGCAATGGAGTCGATCTCGCAGCTCTCCGCCCCCCGGGTCCCCAGGGGGGCCCCGCTGTCAAAATAGCCCCGGCGGTACCAGCTCCCGTCCCAAGCCGCCTCCGCGGCCTTCCGGTATCCCTCCGCCCGGCCCAGCAGCTCCTCCGCCAGCTGCGGCTCCTCCATATGCCGGCACACCGGCGCGAACTTCCGAAGCACCAGGGCGAGGAACCAGGTCAGCCACACAGACTCCCCCCGGCCTCCCGCCCCCACGCGGTTCATGCCGTCGTTCCAGTCTCCGCCTCCTATCAGGGCCAGGCCGTGGCTGCCCACACCGCGCTCCATGGCGCACCGGATGGCCGCCAGGGCATGGCGGTAGACCGTGTCCTCTCGCTCCGAACACCGGGGCGTCTCATACCGCTCCCGCTCCCCCTCCCGCAGGGGCCAGCGCAGATCTGCTCCCGCCCGGACCGGACAGAAGGGGACCAGGCTGCCCCCCACCGGCAGGGAGCAGACCTCCTCCCCCACCCGGACCGCCGTCTCCATCTTCCAGTTGGAGAAGCCCCAGTCGAACAGGGCGGCATGGTCCCGCCAGTCGTCCGGGTCGTCCAGCGTGACAGCGATCAGGGTCATGCCCTCCCGCTCTGCCGCCGACACCAGGGTGCGCCCCGCCTTCTCTGTATACCCCGTTTTCAGACCCACACAGCCCTCGTACCGCCACAACAGTTTGTTGTGGTTGACGAAGCTCCGCCCCTCCAAAGTAACGGACCGGGTGGCGGCGATGGCCGCCAGAGTCTC
>OGUJ01000883.1_pt1 | contig 20308 bp, 17 predicted proteins | sample 1573661 | NCBI WGS metagenome assembly OGUJ01 (sample SAMEA2581933, study PRJEB24529) | metagenome | biome: Human gut stool | place: China | collected 2011
GCGACCACCGAGATCTACACTCTTTCCCTACACGACGCTCTTCCGATCTCCTCGTGGTTCAGACTGGTAAACGCTGCCATCATAATCAGGCGAATGTTAATATACTGTGAATTTACTCACAAATTGAAAGCGGTTACATCCCATGATCGCGTCAGTTAGTGATCGGCCCCACAGTTTGCCGCTGGGCAACGGAATGACGGCGCACCAGCGTCGGCATAAAGCAGTGCGTCGCCTCGCGATCCAGCTTGCCGGCCGCCCCCAGCAGCGCCAGCTCGGTGGCCAGCTTTGCCATCGACATTACCGGATAGCGCACGGTGGTGAGCTGAGGATCGGTGTAACGGGAAATAGGAATATCATCAAAGCCAATCAGCGACAGATGCTGCGGCACGACAATGCCGTTGTCCTTCAGCGTCGTCAGCGCGCCGGCCGCCATGCTGTCGTTATAGGCAAACACCGCGGTGAGGCCGAGATTGCGCCCCAGCAGTTCGACCATCGCCGCTTCACCGCCCTGCATATCCGGGGAGCCGGAACCGATCCAGCTGTCCGGGGCGATGATGCCTTGCTCCTGCAGCGCTTTGCTCCACCCTTCCCGGCGCATATCGTCATCTTCAATACCGTGGTTTGAGGAGAGATAGCCGATGCGCTGGTGACCATGATTGAGCAGCATACGGGTGGCCATCAGCGCGCCGCTGACGTTGTCGAGTCCGACGCAGCGATGGGCATACCCCGGCACGATGCGGTTGATCAGCACCATCCCCGGGATATGTTGCATAAAGTCGCTCAGTTCATCATCGCTCAGCGCTTTCGAATGGACGATCAGCGCCGAGCAGCGCTGACGGATCAGCACCTCGATGGCGTGACGCTCTTTTTCCGCCTCGTGATAGCTGTTGCCGATCAGCACATATTTCTGATGCTGCTGAGCAACGGTATCCACTGCTTTCACCAGCGCGCCGAAGAAGGCATCGGAGACGTCCATCACCACTACGCCGATGGTATCGCTGACCTGGGTGGCCAGCGCCTGGGCGTTGGCGTTGGGCCGGTAGCCCAGTTGGGTCACCGCTTTCATCACCACGTCGCGCGTATCCGGACTCACCAGCGCGCTGTTATTCAGCACCCGCGACACGGTGGCCACGGAAACGCCCGCCTGGCGGGCGACATCACGAATGGTGATCATACTCAGCGACCTTAAGAGAATTACAGCACGTCACATTCACCTCCTGTGCTTAGCAAGGAGGCTATTCTGGCAGCGACCCGCGGTCCGCTGCGTGAGTGAGGTCACACGGCTGGAAACGTTTACATCCGTTTTGTTAATGATTGTGATCGAGATCGTTATCTGGATGTGTCTTTCAATGATGTGCCTGACGCACGCAGGGTTAACTGACGCCACAGCCATTCCACCGGCCCCTGGCGGAAGCGGCGCAGCCAGAGCGATGAGACAAGGAGGTTAACGGCCCAGATGGGGGGGACAAAGGCCAGCAGCTGCAGACGATCGAAGCGCATAAACAGCCCAAGATGATAAAACAGGGTGGTGCAGATCAGGGTCTGCAGCAGGTAGTTGGTCAGCGCCATGCGTCCGACGCAGGCGATAGCGCCCACCAGGCGGAAACGGCAGAGCTGCGGCCAGTAGCCCCAGGCCAGCGCGGCATAGCCGATAGCCTGCAGCGGGGCGCTAAGTTCGCGCGGCGCCTGCAGTAAAAACGCGCACCAGCGATAGTCCCAGGCCAGATACCACTGGGCGAATATTGCCGGCAGATTGACCGCCATGCCGGCCGCCACCAGCAGCTCCCGTGAGTGCCGTTGGTGACGCAGGCTAAACTGCCCCTTCAGCCAGCCGCTACGCATCAGCGCCGCGCCCATCAGCATCATCCCCGCCAGCTGCCAGCCATACTGCGCGCCCAGCGCCAGCAGATTGTCAGATAGCATATCCGCCCGGTTGCTGACCGCCTCCATGCCACCGTGCAGCTTCCAGTACTGCTCATATTGCAGGTTCGCCGCGTCCGGCGCCCACGAGCGATTCGCCGCGGTCCCGGAGATCAGCCCCAACAGGACCAGCACCGCAATGCCGGTGAGGTAGAGCACCACCCCGGTGTTAAACAGCGATTTGACATGGTGCGCCTCACGCACCATGCGCCAGCTCACCAGCCCCACCAGGGCATAGGCCAGCAGAATATCGCCATCCCAGAAAAAAAGACCGTGAATGAAACCGAGCAGCGCCAGCAGCGTCAGCCGCGACTGGATCCAGCGCTTCCCTCGCGGAAGCAATAGCTGAAGACCGGCGCCAAACAGCAGCGCGAACAGGGTGAGAAACTTCACCTGCGCCAGCAGGTCGAGGAGCGCCCAGGTCCAGGCATCGCTAAGGGACGCGCTTCCTGACCAGGCGGGATTGAGATAAGCGGCCTTCGGCAAGCCGAAGGCGCTGATATTGAGAAGCAGGATACCGAGGATGGCGACGCCGCGGACAAAGTCCAGCGTGACATTTCTCTCCATGCACCCTGCTCCGTTTTAGTCGTGGTGACGTACTGCGCGCAGGAATTCCTGGCGGGTATTCTGGCTGGATTTAAACAGGCCGCCGAGAGAGGTGGTGGTGGTGGCGCTGGTCGCGTCGCGAATGCCGCGCGCCTTCACGCAATAATGCACCGCGTCAATGGATACCGCCACGTTGTTGGTGCCGAGCAGCGTCTGCAGCGCGATCAGGATCTGCTGCGTCAGACGCTCCTGGACCTGCGGACGTTGGGCGAAGAACTGCACGATGCGGTTGATTTTCGACAGGCCGATCACCGAATCTTTCGGGATATAGGCTACCGTCGCTTTACCATCGATGGTAACGAAATGGTGTTCGCAGGTGCTGGTCAGGGTGATATCGCGCACGGTGACCATTTCATCGACCTTCATTTTGTTTTCAATGACGGTGATTTTCGGGAAGCGAGAATAATCCAGCCCGGAGAAGATCTCATCGACATACATTTTGGCGATGCGATGCGGGGTCTCCATCAGACTGTCATCACTCAGATCCAGATTCAGCAGTTGCATAATCTCGGTCATATGACCGGTAATCAAACGCTTGCGTGTTTCGTTATCAATTTCTTGTACTGGCGCACGCATCGGCGTCTCCAGCCCACGAGCGACCAGCGCTTCATGAACGAGGACGGCTTCTTTACTCAGTGATGACATTTATGTTTCTCCTGCAGGTGTGGCGCTCTTTGCTTTTTCTTGGGGCAAAGTTTGTATTCATTGTGCGTGAGGTGGCGCACAGAATCCAGTAGCCGTAACGATAATTATTGAAATTGGCGCTGCCTTTTATTAGGGAGCGAAGCCATGCCTCAGGCGCGACGCCAAATCCTTATCGCCGTATCCGGAATGTTCCAACCGCTGTACGCATTCATAAGCGCCGTCGCTACACCGGCATGTTGGCTATAAGTTGCATTAATGATGCAGTAAGTTCTCAAAAGGAGAAAGTGAAAGTTGCTCACCGGCTAATGAAATATCTGTATTATGAACGTTTACGCGCACATCCCTTCCGAGGAGCCTTGCATGGAACTGCTTGAAGAGCATCGCTGTTTTGACGGCCAGCAACAACGCTGGCGTCATCACTCCCCTGTCCTGAACTGCGCCATGACGTTCAGCATTTTTTTACCGCCTGAGCGCGAAACGCCGCCGCCGGTGCTGTACTGGCTGTCGGGGCTGACCTGTAACGATGAGAACTTTACCACCAAGGCGGGCGCCCAGCGCATTGCCGCCGAGCTGGGCATCGCGCTGGTGATGCCGGATACCAGCCCGCGCGGTGACGAGGCGGCCAACGACGACGGTTACGATCTCGGACAAGGCGCCGGCTTCTACCTGAACGCCACCGAGGCGCCCTGGGCGGCGCACTACCGAATGTACGATTACCTGCGTGACGAACTGCCCGCGCTTATTCGTAGCGAGTTTAGCGTCGGCGAACGCTGCGCCGTCAGCGGCCACTCGATGGGCGGCCACGGCGCGCTCATTATGGCGCTCAAAAATCCCGGCCGCTACGCCAGCGTCTCCGCCTTCGCGCCGATAGTCAATCCCTCCCAGGTCCCGTGGGGCAAGAAAGCGTTTACCGCCTATCTCGGCGCGGATGAATCGGCATGGCACTCCTGGGACAGCTGCGCGCTGATGCAGGCCAGCCGGCCGGAGGACGCCGTGCCGACGCTTATCGATCAGGGCGACAACGATCCATTCCTTGCCGGACAGCTGCAGCCGGCGGTACTGGCGGAGGTCGCGCGGCAGAAGGCCTGGCCGTTAACGCTGCGCATCCAGCCCGGTTACGACCACAGCTATTACTTCATTGCCTCGTTTATTGAAGACCATCTGCGCTTCCATGCGCAGCATCTCTTTGGCTAAACGCCAATGCGCCGCGAAGCTGCTTCGCGGCGCATGTTCAGGCCTACAGGATGCGTTTTAGCGCCGGCAATCAGAAGCGATAATCCACCGCCATAAAGTAGCGACGGCCTTCTTCGGTATAGCTGTAGTCGTCCCGGCTCAGATCTTTATCACCCATGTTCTGCACCCCGGAGCGCAGTTTCACGTTTTTGGTCACCTGCCATGCCGCGCCAACGTCAAACAGGGTGTAGCCGCCCGGCGTTTTGCCGGTGGCGCTCACCGCGCGCTGCTGGCCGGTATAGTTGGCTGTCACGTAGAAGGACCAGTCGTCCAGCGGTTTCCAGTCGAGCGTGCCGTTGGCGGTATGGAACGGCAGCGTCTGCAGCGGTTTGTCGCCGCCATTGCTCAGATCGCGACCATCGTTGTAGGTGTAGTTCACCGTCAGCTTCCACTCATCGCCAAACGGGATCTTCACCTCCGTCTCCACCCCTTTGATGCGGGCTTTGTTGACGTTGAAATAGCGGAAGATCGGCACGCGCTTGCCGTTGACAGTTTTCCAGCCGACAAAGTTCGGGTAGCCCGGCGCTTCGCTGGCGCTGGAGGTGCGCAGAACATCGATCATGTCGTCGACATTATTCTGGAAGGTGGTGATGCTGCCTTCGACATTTTCAAGCCAGCCCTCTTCCCCGCGGTAGTAGAGACCGAGCTCGAAGCTTTCGCTGGTTTCCGGTTTCAGATCCGGGTTACCGACGATGCTGCACGAGCCGCGGCAGGAGTTGGTGGTCCAGTCGGGGTTAAGCTGCAGCAGCGACGGGGCTTTAAACGCCGTCGCCCAGCCGCCTTTGACGGTGACGGTATCGGTGGCGTTATACACCAGATAGGCGCGCGGGCTCCAGTGATCGCCATAGGTCTGATGGTCGTCCATACGAATGCCGGTGGTCAGCGCCAGCGGCTCGATGATGCGCCATTCGTCTTCGATAAACAGGGCGTACTGGCTGGCCGACGTTGACTGGCCGCCGCTGCTCAGGTTGACCGGATCTTTCAGTTTGTCGTGGCGCCATTCGCCGCCGAAGGTCACCAGCTGGTTAATCATGCCCAGCGGCAGGACATACTTGCCGTCGATGGCATTGCTTTCCGAGGTAATAGTCCCGCTCTGCCCTGGATTTTTGTTATCCACCTTTTCGCCGTAGAACTTGAGCTCGCTATTGCCGATATCCCAGCGGCCGTTATGGCTCAGAGAGTAGTTCTCCCGCTCAAGGCGGTTGCGGTCAAGGGAATCGGAATCGCGATCCTGACGGTCAAAGCCGTAGCCTGCGGTAAAATCGTGGTTTTCGTTCGGCGTCCAGGCGAATTCAACATTGCCATCGCGGCTGGTGAAGCCCTCGATGCGCGGCGTCTCGCCGGTGGCATTACTGGATGACTGCGGATCGTCCTTGGCGCGTTTTGCCAGGCTGCCGTAGGCCTTCATTCCAAGTACGCCGTCGATCAGCGGGCCGCTGGTGAAGAACTGGCCGTTATAGGTATCCCCGCGATCGCGGTGCTCCTGAATAGTGGTATCAGCACTCAGCGTCCCGGTCCATTTCTGGCCGATTTTTTTGGTAATAATGTTGACCACCCCACCGAGCGCATCGGAGCCGTAGAGGGAGGACATCGGGCCGCGCACCACTTCGATACGCTCAATAGCATCCACCGGGATCCAGTTAAGGTCGAAGTCATTGTGGCGGAAGACGGCGTTCCGCGAGTTAACGCGCTTGCCGTCGACCAGGATCAGGGTATAGCTGCTGCTCAGACCGCGGATGCTAACGCCCTTGCGGTTATCCCCTTCGTTGGTGAGCTGGACCCCAGGCACATCGCGCAGCACGTCTTTCAGGTTCTGAACAGGCTTGCGTTGTAAATCCTGTTGGGTGATGACGCTGATGCTCGCCGGCGCGTCTTTGACATTCTGTTCAGTGGCCGAGGCGGTCACCACCAGCGTTTCTTCATTCACATCGGCCAGAGCCGGAAACGCCAACGATACGACGGACGCAGACAATCCCGCCCGGATAAAAGGGTTTAACCTGAACATTCCAAATCTCCATGAGGTGTACAACCAAACAAACAACAAGGTGCTGCTCACACGCTCTGTCGGCGGCATGCTCGCGCTGTTTTCTCGTCGATGTGGCTGGTCGCCCGGTGTCAGTCTGTACAAGCGGCAGAGACGGGGAGTGGCTTCATCCGTAATGGGCGAAAATGATAAAGATAATGATTACGATTATCAATATAATTATGAAGAATTGTGACAAGCTGTAACCGCACAAATATAAAAAAAGCCCTCTGTTCAGAGGGCTTCCGGGTGATGACAAATCTGTCTTCGTTATTGTGCTCACATGTCTGCCGGGTGGCGGCTTCCGCCTTACCAGGCCTACGAAAAATCGCAATATCAATCAGTTACGCGGTTATCTGTAGGCCCGCGCAAGCGCAGCGCCGCCGGGCAATCCCTGAAGATTGCACTTTGCCAGCAATATAAAGCCCTCTTCACAGAGGGCTTTTATCGCACAATCGCGAAGATTAACGCTTAAAGCGGTCCGGGAAGGTCATTTCGCTGTAGCGAACAAAGCGGGTGCCTTTCGCCAGCTTGTAACCAAACCAGATGACGAGGAACAGCGGAATACCGATGTAGGTCGCCGCCACGCCGCCCCAGTCAATGGTGTCCTTGAGGAACGCTTCGTAGTTCTGTCCGAGGGTGATGATCAGGCACAGCACGAAGGCGAAGATCGGCCCCAGCGGGAAGAACCCGGAACGATACGGCAGATTATTAATATCGTTACCCTGCAGGACGTAGCCGCGACGGAAACGATAGTGGCTGATCGCAATACCCAGCCAGGCGATAAAGCCCGTCATCCCGGAGGTGTTCAGCAGCCACAGGTACACCGTCTGGTTGCCAAACATGGAAGTCAGGAAGCACAGCGCCGCGATCACGGTGGTCGCGTACAGCGCGTTACGCGGCACGCCGCCACGCGACAGCTTCGAGAAAATACGCGGCGCTTTACCGTCGCAGGCCAGGGTGTACAGCATACGCGTGGAGGCGTACATCCCGGAGTTACCCGCCGACAGCACGGCAGTCAGGATAACGGCGTTCATGATTGCCGCCGCCGACAGCAAACCAGCATGCTGGAACACCAGGGTGAACGGGCTGACGGAGATATCCTTCACATCGTTGCGCAGCAGACTCGGATCGGTATACGGAATGATCAGGCTGATAATCAGGATCGCGAAGACGTAAAACAGCAGGATACGCCAGAAGACCTGGCGCACCGCGCGCGGAATGTTCTTCTCCGGATTTTCAGATTCACCAGCAGCGATGCCGATAAGCTCGGTGCCCTGGAACGAGAAGCCGACAATCATCGCCACGCCAATCATCGCCGAGAAACCGCCGGCGAACGGCGCATCCGCGATCCCCCAGTTGCTCCAGCCGGCTGGCTGCGCCCCTTTGAAGATGCCGACAATCATCATCACGCCGACGATGATAAAGATAATGACGGTGGCCACTTTTATCAGCGAGAACCAGTATTCCGCCTCGCCAAAGCCGCGCACCGAGATCCAGTTCAGCAGGAACATGATGCCGAGGAACAAGGCGCTCCAGATCCAGCCCGGAGTGTCAGGGAACCAGTAGCTCATCACCAGCTGTGAGGCCACGAGGTCAACGGCGATCGTCACCGCCCAGTTGTACCAGTAGTTCCAGCCCAGCGCGAAGCCGAAGCCTTCTTCAACATAATTCTGCCCGTAGGTGGCGAAGGAACCGGATACCGGCATAAACGCCGCCAGCTCGCCGAGGCTGGTCATCAGGAAATAGACCATCAAACCGATCAGAATATAAGACAGCAGCGCCCCGCCGGGACCTGCTTGCGAAATGGTTGCGCCAGAGGCAACAAAAAGACCCGTACCGATGGAACCGCCGATGGCGATCATGGTCAAGTGGCGCGCCTTCAGTTCACGACGTAGCGTGGGCGCTTCTGTGGTTTTAGTTTCCGAAACCATGTGATAATGCTATCCATCCAAAAAATGAGGCGCGATTGTAGCAGACGATCGGGGTTCCATCCGGTACAAATGCAAAGTTATAAGAGAGCTTCATGATCGCCCGCAAATTATTAGTAAAGCACTAACCTGCGGAATTGCCAGCGAATTCCCCCCGTAATCAGGCGATAAAACCGGGCTGCTACACCTGGCAATAGTGCAGAAAACGTTGTAATGCTTTAGAAATATGCTTCTGCCGGTGATGGATCCGCCACAGCGTGCGCGTCAGCCGGGGCAATGGCACTTTCAGCTCCGCCAGCGTGCCCGAGGCAAGCTGTTCGGCAATCACCCGCCGCGATAGACAGCTGATGCCCAGGCCATGCCTGACCGCGTGCTTGATCGCCTCTGAATTACCCAGCTCCATGCCCAGATGAAACGCCGGCAGATGCGACAGCAGAACGTAATCGACAATCTCCCGGGTGCCGGAGCCATGCTCGCGCAGGATCCACGGCGCCTCAGCCAGTTGCTGCAGGGTCACCTCCCCCGCCAGCAGCGGTGAGTTGGGCGCGGCAAACACCACCAGCTCATCCTCCAGCCACGGCTCGGCAATAATATCGGCGGCATGGCACGGCCCCTCAATCAGGCCGAAATCCACCCGCAGGTCGGCGACGGCGTTGATGACGTCCAGGCTGTTGCCGACGCTCAGCTCGACCGGCAGATCCGGGAAGTCATGACGATAGCGGGCAATAATCTCCGGCATAATATAGTTGCCGATGGTGCTGCTGGCGTAGACTCGGATCGCCCCGTTATCGCCGCGAAACAGCTGCTCGATCTCCAGGGCCCGCTCCAGCAGCGCCAGCGCACGCGGGTACAGCAGCCGTCCATGCTCATTCACCACCAGTCGTTTACCGACGCGGTCAAACAGCTGCACGCCGAGCTGCCCTTCCAGATCGGTCAGCGCGGCGCTGACCGCGGATTGCGAAAGCGCCAGCATCTGTGACGCCTGAGTGGTCGACCCACTCTTGTGGACTTCGGCGAACACTTCCAGCTGCCGCAGCGTAATATGCATAACCCACCCGTTTAGTAATCCAACCTGAATAACCTTCCTTACTATGGTGACACAAATCGAGGCGGCTGACGGAAGGAAAATCCGCTTATATCACAAAATCATCGTCTTGCCGGCGAGACCGCCCCGCTTCTGCCTAACCCGCTCTCGCCCCGTTGTAACCGGCGAAGCGGCCATTAACCACTTATTACGATTGATTATAAACATATAATCAATTTTATATTTAATCCCGCGCGGCGTAACCTTTAGGCAGACAAAGGAGAAGGTTATGACAGCACTCACTTTACCCACCAAACATCGTTCCCTGTGGCATTTTGTCCCAGGCCTGGCGCTGACCGCCGCTCTGACCGGCGCAGCCCTGTGGGCCGGTAGTTTCCCGGCCATCGCCGGCGCGGGCTTTAGCGCCCTGACCCTCGCTATCCTGTTCGGGATGGTCGTCGGCAACACGGTCTACCCGAAAATCTGGCAGCCCTGCGACGGCGGGGTGATCTTCGCCAAGCAGCATCTGCTGCGCCTGGGGATCATCCTCTACGGCTTTCGCCTGACGTTCGCCCAGATTGCCGACGTCGGCGTGAGCGGTATTTTGATTGACGTTCTGACGCTCTCCAGTACCTTTTTCATCGCCTGCTTCCTTGGCCAGAAAGTGTTTGGTCTCGATAAACACACCAGCTGGCTGATCGGCGCCGGCAGCAGCATCTGCGGCGCGGCGGCCGTGCTCGCCACCGAGCCGGTGGTCAAAGCCGAAGCCAGTAAAGTGACGGTTGCCGTCGCTACAGTGGTTATCTTCGGTACCATCGCCATCTTCCTCTACCCGGCGATGTACCCGCTGCTGGCGCACTGGTTTACCCCGGAGACCTACGGGATCTATATGGGCTCCACCATGCATGAAGTGGCGCAGGTTGTTGCCGCCGGCCATGCGGTCAGCCCGGACGCGGAGAACGCGGCGGTTATCGCCAAAATGCTGCGCGTCATGATGCTGGCTCCGTTCCTGCTGTTCCTGGCGGCGCGTGTTAAACAGCTGACCCCGGCAGGCAACGGCGAGAAAAGCAAAATCACCATTCCGTGGTTCGCCATTATGTTCATCCTGGTGGCGGTGTTTAACTCCTTCCATCTGCTGCCGAAAGCCGTGGTGGATATGCTGGTGACGCTGGATACCGTCCTGCTGGCGATGGCAATGGCCGCCCTCGGGGTCACCACCCACGTCAGCGCGCTGAAAAAAGCCGGGGCGAAACCGCTGCTGATGGCGCTGATGCTGTTCGTCTGGTTGATTGTCGGCGGCGGGGTCATTAACGTCGCTATCCACAGCCTGATGGCATAAAGCACTACATCTTTCTCCAGTTAAGCCGCTATCATTACCCACCCCCCAGCGGCTTTAACTGGAGTTTTTTTTATGAAATACGTAGGAGCGCACGTGAGCGCCTCAGGTGGACTGGCCAATGCCGCCATTCGCGCCGCCGAAATCGAAGCAACCGCCTTCGCCCTCTTCACCAAGAACCAGCGCCAGTGGCGCGCCGCGCCGCTCAGCGACGAGACCATCGCCGAATTCAAAGCCGCCTGTGAAAAGTATCACTTTGGCCCGGGGCAGATCCTGCCGCACGACAGCTACCTGATTAACCTTGGCCACCCGGTGGAAGAAGCGCTGGAAAAATCCCGTGATGCCTTCATTGATGAAATGACCCGCTGCCAGCAGCTGGGACTGACGCTGCTCAACTTCCACCCCGGCAGCCATCTGCAGCAGATCCCGGAGGAGGAGTGCCTGGCGCGCATCGCCGAATCGATCAATATCGCGCTGGCGAAGACCGAAGGCGTTACTGCGGTGATCGAAAACACCGCTGGCCAGGGCAGCAACCTCGGCTTTAAGTTCGAGCACCTCGCGGCCATCATCGACGGTGTGGAAGATAAATCCCGCGTCGGCGTCTGCATCGATACCTGCCATGCTTTCGCCGCCGGCTACGACCTGCGCAGCGCCGAAGCCTGCGAAAAAACCTTCGCCGCCTTCGAACGCATCGTCGGTTTTCAGTATCTGCGCGGCATGCATCTCAACGATGCCAAGAGCGCCTTCGGCAGCCGGGTCGACCGTCACCACAGCCTGGGGGAAGGCAACATCGGCCACGATTGCTTCAGCTGGATCATGCAGGACAGCCGCTTCGACGGTATTCCGCTGATTCTGGAAACCATCAACCCGGATATCTGGGCGGAAGAGATTGCCTGGCTGCGGGCGCAGCAGATTGCCGAAGTGGCGTAAATAGAGACAAAAAAAGGGCCGAACAATCGGCCCTTTTTTATTGCGGTAGGATTATGCCGCTTTTTCAACTTCCGCTGTTTGCGCCTCAGGGCGTTTCAGCACGGCGTAGGCAAGGCCCGCCACCAGCGTTCCGGCAACAATCGCCAGCAGGTAGCCCAGCACCGGCGTAATCGCCCCCGGGATCAGCAGAACAAACAGCCCGCCGTGCGGCGCCATCAGTTTCGCGCCGACCGCCATGGAGATAGCGCCGGTTACCGCGCCGCCGACGATACAGCACGGCAGAACGCGCATCGGGTCACGGGCGGCAAAAGGAATCGCCCCTTCCGAGATAAAGCACAGGCCAAGAACCAGCGCGGCTTTGCCCCCTTCCCGCTGCCCTTTGTCGAACTTATTGCGCGCTACCAGCGTCGCGATACCCATCGCCAGCGGTGGCACCATACCGGCCGCCATGATCGCCGCCATCGGCGCATAGGTCTGGGTACTCAGCAGGCCAACGCCAAAGGCATAGGCCGCTTTGTTTACCGGCCCGCCCATATCGGTACACATCATCGCGCCGAGGATCGCGCCCAGCAGAACCGCGTTGGCGGTGCCCATGGTTTGCAGCCAGTGGGTCAGCCAGGCGAGGATACCGGCTACCGGTTTACCGATCAGATAGATCATTGCCAAACCCACGATCAGACTGGAGACCAGCGGAATGATCAGGATTGGCTTCAGGGCTTCCATACTCTGCGGCAGTTTCAGCTTCGTGCTGATGGCTTTCGCCACATAACCGGCAAGGAAACCAGCGATGATCCCGCCGATAAAGCCGGAGCCGCCGCTAACCGCCAGCATACCGCCGATAAGGCCCGGAGTCAGACCCGGACGGTCGGCAATGGAGAAGGCGATAAAGCCTGCCAGTACCGGCACCATCAGCGCGAAGGCCGAGCCGCCGCCGATCTGCATCAGCGCCGCCGCCAGGGTGTCTTTCACTTCAAACGCTTTGATCCCGAAGGCAAAGGAGAGCGCGATACACAGGCCCCCGGCCACTACCATCGGCAGCATATAGGAGACGCCGGTCAGCAGGTGGCGATAGGCGCCCGCCGACTCTTTTTTCCCTTCAGCAGCCGCCTGAGGTTTGCCGGATGGCTGGTACGGTTTGGCTTCAGTCACCGCTTTATCCAGCTCCTGGGCGGTTTTCTTCAGCGCCAGACCGGTGGTGGTACGGTACATCGGCTTGCCGGCGAATTTCGCCAGGTCCACCTCGATATCGGCAGCGACGATCACCAGATCCGCCTCGGCCACCTCTTCCGGGGTGATGGCATTGCCCGCCCCAACGGAGCCGCGGGTCTCCACCTTCACCCACCAGCCGCGTTTTTTGGCTTCGGTTTAGATGGCTTCTGCCGCCATAAAGGTGTGGGCGACGCCGGTCGGACAGGCGGTGACCGCGACAATGCGTTTCTGCCCCTGAGCGGCGGCCGGAACGGCTACCGCCGCTGGCGCAACGTAGGGCTTAGCGTGGTCTTTCGCTTCTCCCAGGAACAGCTCCGGATGGGCGACAGCACGGTTAATATCGCCCAGGTAAACGTTTTTACCATTCAGCGCGCTATCGGCCGGCAGCGCGGTTCCCAGCACGATGGCCAGTTCGGCGTCATTCGGGTTATCAATCAGCTCAAGGTGCGCTTTCGGCGCCGCGGCACCCAGCAGGGTTTTCGCCATGTAGGCGCGCGCCTGTCCGAGTCCGGCATCAATAATCAGCAGCGTTTTCATTATGCCTCTCCTGCTGTCAATTAAAGGGTTGTAAGTCGACGCGCGCCATCATCGCGGCCAACTGGGTACGGTCGGTAATTCCTACATTGCTCTGGCTGACGGCCAGGGCAGCGACGGCGGTCGCCAGGCGCAGGGTATGCTCGCTGGATTCACGCATCAGCAGGCCGTAAATCAGGCCGCCGACCATCGAATCGCCGGCGCCAACGGTACTGACTACTTCCACTGAAGGTGGTTTAGCAATCCACTCCCCAGAGGCGTTGACCCACAGCGCGCCCTCTTCGCCCAGGGAGATCACCACGTGGGCGATACCCTGCTCGCGCAGCGCATGGGCGGCGTCGATAACATCTTTCATCTCCGGCAGCTTGCGGCCAGCCCAGATTTCCAGTTCGCGACGGTTCGGTTTCACCAGCCACGGCGCCGCTTTTAGTCCGGCAACCAACGCTTCGCGGCTGCTGTCGAAAATGATGCATGGGCACTGACTGCGCAGACGGGTCATCCAGTCGGTGAAGGCTTCCGGGCTAACGCCGGACGGCAGGCTGCCGCTGACGCAGACCATATCGAACTGCCCGAGCCAGCTCAGGGAGTCGTTGACGAAGCGTTCCCAGTCGCCCGGGGTGACTTCAAAGCCGGAGAAGTTGAAATCGGTCACTTCGCCATCTTTTTCCGTCAGCTTAACGTTGATACGGGTCCGGCCCTGCACCACCTGGAAACGGTTGGCGATCCCCAGCTCGCTGAACAGCTGCTGAAAGCCGTCCTGGTTGTCTTTACCCAGGAAACCGCCGACGGTGACGTCAATGCCGAGATCTTTCAGCACTTTCGCCACATTAATGCCTTTCCCGGCAGCGTGCAGGCCGGTGGTGCGCACCAGGTTCACTTCGCCGCGTTCAATCTCCGGGGTGAATCCCACCAGGTCGTATGCCGGGTTTAACGTAATCGTTGCTACACGTCTGCTCATTTATGCGCCCTCCCCAAGGCCTGCGGCGATCGCTTCGCCAATCGCATCCAGCGCTTGTTGCGCATCCTCACCCTGCGCGGTAAAACGCAGACGGTGACCTTTTTTCACACCCAGCGCCACAACCTTCATCAGGCTGCGACCGTTAGCCGGCTTGCCGGAACCGTCGAGATTGGTGACGGTGATGTCGCTGGAAAATTGTTTAATGGTGTTGACCAGCATGGTGCCCGGACGGGCATGCAGGCCGTGTTCATTGCGCACCACGAATTCGGCGCTCAGCACATCTTCGGCAATGGCGTCGTCGCTGGTCAGCAGCGCCAGCACGGTGGCGGCGTCGGCTTTCAGCAAATGTTCAGCTTTCTTGTCCAGCAGCAGCTTGCTCAGACGGTTCAGCACTGCGGTCGGCTGCTCGTCGGCCATCGCCACCGTGACCAGCAGGGAAACCGGCTGCTCGTCGCGGGTAAAGGCGTTAGCCGCGCGGCTGACCGCCACGGCGCTGCGCAAATTGCCTTCCGCACTGTCGTTCAGCCAGACGCCCTGACCGAGGTTCAGCGGCGTATCGTTAATGACGTGGCTAACGAAGGCGGCATCGACAGCGCCAACTTCTTTCAGACGCGCCGCGTTCAGCGCCTGCAGGGTCAGCAGATCGCTGGCCGCGACGTCGAGACTGAGGGTCTCGTTATCCAGCTTCAGCGCTTCGCTCTGCTTCTCTCCCATCAGCAGCGCGCGCAGCTCTTCCGCGGTAGTGGCGGACTGCAGCTGCGCGGCGACCGCGTCATCGCTCAGCACGTGGGTCAGCTGACGCAGCAGGCCGAGGTGTTCATCTGAGCTGGCGGCAATCCCGATCGCCACATAGGCGGTCTGCCCTTCACCCCAGGTGACGCCCTGCGGGAACTGAAACACCTGAACGCCAGTCTTTAGCACCTGGTCACGCGTATCCGTCGTGCCGTGCGGGATCGCGATCCCGTTGCCGAGGAAGGTCGAGGTCTGCTGCTCGCGCGCCAGCATGCCGTTCACGTAGCCATCGGCCACGTTGCCGGCGCTGACCAGCGCGGCGGCGACCTGCCGGATGGCCTCTTCTTTATTACCGGCCTGCTGGCCGGGATGAATATCCTGCACAGATAACTGGAACATGGTTCTCCTCTCCTGCTGAATTGAATCGTTTCAGCTAACTTGAGAAAAAAGGCGCCATCTGACGGGGAACGGATTGCCGAATGACGCTGAAACGTTTCAAGAATTTTGTACCTTTCTTGCTCAACGCGCAAGGTACGTCAGCGACTTGATTGCAGAACTTAGAGGTACTGCACACTTTTGCTGAAGCCTTAGCTATCGACCGCCTCGAACGTCAGCTTTTTGCTGAACCCTATATTTTGAAACGCCTTTTTAATTATTCGTGCCATACTACTGTTTATTTTTAGCCAGCAGGCGTAAACTCCGCGCCGTCTCCTGAAACTACAGAAAACCAAACCCATGGAAAACCGTAGCGCCGCTCTCCCCCGACGCGGGTTCGATGTCACCTCTTCCGCCTTCTTAATCGTCGCCTTTCTGACGGGCATTGCCGGGGCGCTGCAAACCCCGACCCTGAGCCTGTTTCTGACCAACGAAGTGCACGTCCGCCCGGCGATGGTCGGTTTCTTTTTTACCGGCAGCGCGGTTATTGGCATTCTGGTCAGTCAGTTCCTCGCCGGCCGCTCCGACCGTCAGGGCGATCGCAAGCAGCTGATTGTCGTCTGCTGTCTGCTGGGGGTGCTGGCCTGCGTACTCTTTGCCTGGAACCGCAACTATTTCATTTTGCTGTTCATCGGCGTTTTTCTCAGCAGCTTTGGATCGACCGCCAACCCGCAGATGTTTGCCCTCGCGCGGGAGCATGCCGACAGGACCGGCCGCGAAGCGGTGATGTTCAGCTCCATTTTACGTGCCCAGGTCTCCCTGGCATGGGTGATTGGTCCCCCGCTGGCCTACGCCCTGGCGATGGGGTTTGGTTTTACCGCGATGTATCTCAGCGCCGCGGCGGCGTTTATCGTCTGCGGGATCATGGTCTGGCTATTCTTGCCCAGCATGCGCAAAGCAAAGCCGGTAGCGACCGGCCGGCTGGAAGCTCCGCGCACGCACCGCCGCGATGCGCTGCTGCTGTTCAGCATCTGCACCCTGATGTGGGGTACTAACAGCCTGTACATCATTAACATGCCGCTGTTTATCATTAACGAGCTGCATCTGCCGGAGAAGCTGGCGGGGCTGATGATGGGCACCGCCGCCGGACTGGAAATTCCGACCATGCTGATTGCCGGTTACTACGCCCGGCGTTTCGGCAAACGCTTTCTGATGCGTCTTTCTGCAGTGGCCGGGGTGCTGTTTTACGTCGGCATGCTGACGGTGCATACGCCAGCGCTGCTGCTGGCGATGCAGGTGCTGAACGCCATCTATATCGGGATCCTCGCCGGGATCGGCATGCTCTATTTCCAGGACCTGATGCCGGGGCAGGCGGGCGCGGCCACCACCCTCTATACCAATACTACCCGCGTCGGCTGGATCATCGCCGGTTCACTGGCGGGGGTAGTGGCGGAGATCTGGAGCTATCACGCGGTGTTCTGGATTGCGCTGGCGATGGGCGTTGTCACTCAGGCCTGCCTGTGGCGGATAAGAGACGTGTAAGCACATTGGTTTCCATCCCTCTCATCTGCTGCGTTGAGCTCAGGGCGCGGTGGCCAGCTCAAGCTCCAGCAGCCAGGTGATCGCTTCATCGCGGTGGGTGAGGCACATCTCCGGCGAGGGCTGCAGGCTGGCGCACACCTTCGGGCGCAGAGGGGAACCGAAAATAAGGCATAAATTGCGCTCGGAAAGCTGGATACAACGGGTGTTAGCCGGCTTGCCCTGCGGCATGCCGGGGATCGGCGATGATATAGAGGGGGCGATGCAACATGCGCCACAATCAGTACGACATTCCACAACCCGACTCCCAAACGCTCATTTTGCGCCACAGCCTAAACGTTTTGCCAGAAGATAGCAAAACTCGCGAAATCCGCTTGCCTGAACGCCCGGGCGCGAGTAGTTTTACGCGATATTTTTGACTCGTTAAGTGACAGGATTACTGCAATGCCAAGAGCGAATGAAATTAAAAAAGGTATGGTGCTGAATTACAACGGCAAGCTGCTGATTGTGAAAAATATTGATATTCAGTCACCCAGCGCCCGCGGTGCTGCGACACTGTATAAAATGCGCTTCTCCGATGTGCGCACCGGCCTGAAAGTAGAAGAGCGCTTCAAAGGCGACGATATCGTCGATACCGTCACCCTGACCCGCCGTTTCGTCGACTTCTCCTACGTCGATGGCAACGAATACGTGTTCATGGATAAAGAAGACTATACCCCTTACACCTTTACCAAAGAGCAGATTGAAGAAGAGCTGCAGTTTATTCCGGAAGGTGGGATGCCGGACATGCAGGTGCTGACCTGGGACGGCCAGCTGCTGGCGCTGGAGCTGCCGCAGACCGTTGACCTGGAAATTATCGAAACCGCGCCGGGTATTAAAGGCGCGTCCGCCAGCTCCCGCACCAAGCCAGCCACCATGAGCACCGGCCTGGTGATTCAGGTGCCGGAATACCTGACCACCGGTGAGAAAATCCGCATTCATATCGAAGAGTGCCGCTATATGGGCCGCGCGGATTAATCATCGGTAACGCCCCGACAGTAAAAAAGGACAGCGCTGGCTGTCCTTTTTATTATCCCCATTGCCGCGATTACAGCAGTTCAGGGTATTTGGTCATTTTCAGCGCCAGCTCGACGCCGCGCACTTCCGCCATCCCCTTGAGACGGCCAATCGCCGAATAGCCTGGGTTGGTTTTCTTGCGCAGATCGTCGAGCATCTGATGACCATGATCCGGACGAAATGGGATCGGGCGCAGATCGCCGGCCTGTTTACGCCGCTGCTCTTCACGCAGGATAGCATCCACCACCGCCACCATATTGACGTCGCCGCTAAGGTGCGCCGCCTCGTGGAAGGTTTTTGGGTTTGCTTCACGGCAGGTAGAGCGCAGATGGGTAAAATGGATGCGATCGCCAAAGGTCTCCACCATCTTCACCAGATCGTTATCGGCGCGAACGCCATACGATCCGGTACACATGGTGAAGCCATTATTAATGCTGTCCACCGTCTCCTTCAGCCACTGCATATCTTCGATGGTCGACACGATACGCGGCAGGCCAAGGATCGGCCGCGGCGGATCGTCCGGATGCACAGCCAGGCGGATCCCTACCTCTTCGCATACCGGCACGATGGCGCGCAGGAAATAGGCCATATTTTCACGCAGCTGCGCTTTATCAATGTGGTCGTACTCCGCCAGACGCGCGCGGAACTGGTCAAGGGTGTAGCCCTCTTCCGCTCCCGGCAGGCCGGCGATGATATTGCGGGTCAGTTTATCGATATCTGCTTCGCTCATCGCCTTGAAATAGACCTCAGCCTGACGCTGCTCTTCTTCACTGTAATCCGCTTCCGCTCCCGGGCGTTTAAGGATATGCAGCTCAAAGGCGGCGAAAGCGATCTGATCGAAACGCAGCGCCCGGGAGCCGTCCGGCAGCTCATATTCCAGATCGGTGCGCGTCCAGTCGAGGATCGGCATAAAGTTGTAGCACACGGTATCGATGCCGCAGGCCGCGAGGTTGCGGATGCTCTGCTGATAGTTGGCAATCCAGGTCGCATACTGCCCGCTGTGGGTTTTAATATCCTCGTGGACGGGAATGCTTTCGACGACCGACCAGGTCAACCCTTTTGCCGCTAACAGCGCCTGACGCGCTTTAATCTCGTCGACCGGCCATACCTGACCGTTTGCAATATGGTGCAGCGCAGTGACGACGCCGGTCGCCCCCGCCTGCCGTACATCATCAAGCGATACCGGATCGTTCGGCCCATACCACCGCCAGGTTTGCTCCATCGCTATGTCCTCACAAAAGTTGTTATACCAATAATGGCGACACTCATGACGACTACCATACATGTTTCTCACCTGGCTGCAAACAGTGCTGGCCTATTGATTGATCCAGCTCACAGTCAGCGGATAATTTCGGCTTACCAATTTAACTTCCTGTCATATAACTTTAGACTGGCATTGTTAATAAGCAGTTAAACAGGTGTGGGAAGAATGACAACAATTGCAACCGCTACGCTACCGAAGAACGTGCAATACCCTCAATACGATCGCAGCCAGCTCCGCTCGCGTATTGTCCATTTCGGCTTTGGCGCGTTTCACCGCGCGCACCAGGCGCTGCTCACCGATCGCGTGCTGAATAACGTCGGCGGCGACTGGGGGATCTGTGAAATCAGTCTGTTCAGCGGCGACACGCTGATGAGCCAACTTCGCGAACAGGACCATCTGTTTACCGTGCTGGAAAAAGGCGCCGACGGCAACCAGCCCATTGTGATCGGCGCGGTGCACGAATGTCTGAACGCCAGGCTCGATTCGCTGGCGGCGATTATCGAAAAATTTTGCGAGCCGCAGGTAGCGATTGTCTCGCTGACCATTACGGAAAAAGGCTACTGCATCGATCCGGCGACCGGGAAACTGGATCCGACGCATCCGCGCATTATTCACGATCTGGAGAATCCGACGCTGCCGCAGTCGGCTCCCGGTATTTTAGTTGAAGCGCTGGCCCGCCGCCGGGAACGAGGCCTTCCGCCCTTTACCGTGCTCTCCTGCGATAATATCCCCGACAACGGTCACGTGGTAAAAAATGCCGTCCTCGGCATGGCGGAAAAACGCAGCCCGGCGCTGGCGGACTGGATCGCCGACAACGTCAGCTTCCCGGGCACCATGGTGGATCGCATTGTTCCCGCGGCCACACCGGAGTCGCTGGCGGAAATCGCCGCCGTGCTGGGGGTCGACGATCCCTGCGCCATCAGTTGCGAACCCTTCATTCAGTGGGTGGTCGAAGATCACTTTGTCGCCGGGCGACCCGCCTGGGAGACAGCG
>OGUJ01000897.1_pt1 | contig 20111 bp, 20 predicted proteins | sample 1573661 | NCBI WGS metagenome assembly OGUJ01 (sample SAMEA2581933, study PRJEB24529) | metagenome | biome: Human gut stool | place: China | collected 2011
CTCTCCACTTCGTAATTCATGAATATGGAATAAGCTAACTTCAGTTACTGTCAAGTCTGGAACATCCCTGCCCTCAGCTTGTTGAATTCTGGAACAAAAACTATCTGCAGATATGTGTTTTAAACATAAAGGGCAAATAGTAAATCCATCTTCATCAATGATTCTGGCTTTGATTAATTTCTCTTTATCAAAAAGATTATTTTGCTGTGCATACCTTTTCAACTCTAATATCCTTTGTTTAACACTTTCTCTATCAAGATTATCATTCGCTATTAAAGTCTCTATGTCTTTGCAAGACCAAAATAATAATTCAAGTTGACATTTACAGTCTTTTATAGTTTGTGTAGAAGCATATTCATACACTCTAATTCCTGCACCTTTCATTTTAGAGGAATTATATCCTTGAATAATCTTACCACTTCCTTCAGATGTCGTAGCTGGAACACGAGCAACAAACTCTCCTCCTAAAGGATTTTCCCTTGAATTTGCACAACTCCACTCTGTCAATGGTGGATAATGATTCCATTGTTCTCTGGTTTCATAGAAAACAAGAAGATTACTCCCTAATTCAAGCCCTTCTTCTGAAAGAGCTTCTTTAGATAAAGAAAAATAGTCTTCTGGCTTTATTAGAACAATAAAACCTTTCTCAAATCCATTATTGGCAATAAATCTACGAAATTTGTCGAGTTCTCCATAAGAAATAAGCACTGTGCTATTTCTTCCCACTCTATTTTGATAAATCACATCATCGTCAGCACCTCTTGTCTGCCCTGTTTTGTACACTTTTGTACTTACTAATTTGGGAGTTACTATTTTTTTTGCCATAATTCAATATTTGACACAAAGATAGGCTTTTTCTAAAATATTCAATTTAAAACAAGAGTGAATATTTAACTAATAAAGAAGTGACTATGAATAAATCCTATATTCCCTTGTACAAGTAGAATATATATTGTTCGTTTTTAAACTTAAGCTAAAAATAGCCCTTTATAAATCACCAACAATATGTTGACTTAAAGGTGAAAATTCCATATAGGTGTAAAAGTGGAGAATTTTACTCTTATAAGAGGAGAAGTGAATTTGCTACCTACCCAAACTATCTAACTTTAGGCTTATCTCTGCATTTAATAAACAATAAGTTCTTGCCGTTCAAACGTAAATTCTTAACTTTGCACCAATTCCAGACACCTAATACGTTAAAGACTGGAAGGACATATTAGTTAACGAAGAGCGTTTTAAATATTACCCTGTTATGAAATCTGGACAATTTCAATCTCCAAGGGTAATAGGCAAGAACGCTCACGTCTCGTTTGTTGTTACATATCTTTCATGCCATTGAAAGAGTTAACTACATAGGGGCGTGGGCTATTGTTTTATTACTTGGAGATGGGCAGTCCAGAAACTCTTGGCAACAAGAGTGCCTCATAACAGTAATATTCAATAGTTCCCACGCTTTTCTTATTATATAATAGCTTTCCAGAGGGAACAGGTGAGCAACAACGGACTAATATTATGATTAGAATCTTATTCATTATTGGAATAGCTTATGTGCTAACCCTCATTGGATGCCCTATCTGGCTGGCTATCATCTTAGGAATAATAGCTATCTGCATACGTCCTAAATAATCCTCAATCAACTATTAAATAGAAGTGTGCAACTCTCGTTGTGTTCCTCACACTCATATTATAATGGCTAACCGAAGGGAACAGGTGAGCATTACTTACAGATATTATGAAAAAGATTACAACTACAATTATTAGCTGTTTACTTTCTGTGGCAGCTTATTCACAAGTTCCCTTTGTAACTTATAAGGCTGTGCCCAATCCCAATATAACCATACCAAAATCTAATTCAAATAACTTTAGATTTAAAAGTGCCCCTAACATCAAAATTGTAAGTAGTGATATTATTGCAACAGAAGCTTTATGTGTACAAGAAGAGGGGGATAACTTTGGCATTGAAACTAAAGTGATAGTTAGGCAGTTATCAAACGGAGTTACAACATTAAAACTAATAGCTATAAGACAGGGCAATAAATGGAATAGTTTAGATGAAATTGAACTAATATCTATTGCAGAAGCTATTACACAGGCAAAATCTAAAGAAGACAAAGAAGCTTTATTAAATATTTCAGAATTTTCATACTTGGCGGTCTTAGGTGAGAATTGCATGCTATTATTCAAATAAATCAAAAACACATGAAAAAGATTCTATTATTATGCGGCATGGTAGCTTTATGCACTATGTTACATGCGAGTGTTTACACTTTCACAACCAATGTAGGAGTTTTTAAACTCAACGACCAACTAAATACTATTTCATTCAAAGGAATAGAATATAAAATCACAGAGTACAAAGATGGAGGTTCTGAGACGAACTATGTGCTTTGTGAATACTATGGTACAAGTAAACTATTTCTCTTGGACTTTGCCAACGGGAATATAAGTGAATACAATTACATAGAAACCTTTGAGTGGAAAAGTGTTGCCCATTATAATAAAGCAAAGCTTATCTCTGGATTATATAGAAATATCGACACATACATTTACAATAATGACCTTAGAGGAGATAATGCCATCATTTTTAGACAATACGCAAACATTATGATAGAGGGCATCAAGGATGGGACTATATCAATGAATGGGGATGCTTCATTTACTGATTCCACAGGCAAACTTTCCAGTTCTGGAACATTTGATAAAACTTGGACGGGAAAGGCTAAGAAGACACAGAATAACGCTCTAAATTTGGTTGCTAATTACATCGTTGATTATATCAAACAGATGTCCACTTGTGACAGTAATTGGGAGCTGGTTGGAAGTCCATATATAATTCTCAAAGCGGAGAAATCAGAATAGTTTAAAACATATAATTCTATTAACTATGCAAAAGCTATATATATTCCTTACTATACTACTATCACTTTCCTTCTCTTGCTTCGCACAAGATGGTGACAGGATAGACACACGCACTTCTTTGGGTGCAATTATTAATTTAGATGATGTTGAAAGAGGATACATTGCTGTTGAAATCAAATTAGAAGCCCATTTTCATAATAACAAATTAACCAATATAATACTGGTTGCTTACAAATATAAAGATGGTGAGATATGGGATGAAGCAAAACCATTATTCAATGGTAAAAGTTGGATTACTATAAATAAGAGAGTTTATCCTATAAAGAAACTTTATGAAGACATGAAATCCAACAATGATATATCGAATAAAACTAAACAGACATTTAATAAGTTACAAGACTACTTTAAACTAATTTTACCTTGCAATAATTCTAATATAATCTTAGCTATTTAAATAAAGGAAACAATGAAAAGCTACATACTAATTATAATAACAATATGTTTAACTTCGTGCCAACCCAAGCAGCATAAAGTAGAACAATTACCTACCATAGACAGCACTTTACAAGTTAAAGCTACCTTTGTCTTGGAAAGTAAGCTATCTGAAATCAATGCTCAATCTGGGCAGGTTATCATTATGGAAGTTCAGACAGGGCAAATCAAAGCTCTGGTTGGGCTTGCAAGGAAAGATAGTGCAGACTACCAACCTTGCGAGAACTTCTCTGTACAAAGCCCTACAAGTCTGATGCACCCAATATCACTATTGGCAGCATTAGAAACTGGAAAGGTGAATCTATCTGATAAAGTTGATGTTGGGAATGGAATCTACTCCGTTCATGGCAGAGAACTTAAAGACCGTAATTGGCAAAGGGGTGGATATGGTGAAATCACAGTAGAGCAAGGATTAATTTGCAATTCAAACATTGCAAATTATAAAACAATGGAAAAAGCATTTAGCAATAATTCTCAATCCTATTTTGATTTACTGGCTAAAATGAATTATGGTAAATCAGATAGCATTGCAGGAATATCTAATCTGAAACCAGCCCAGTTCATTACTCCTAAAAGCAAGAATTGGAATAATACATCTTTAGCATGGTTCAGCATTGGATATAATCAACTCATTGCACCAATCCAAACTCTTACCTTTTATAATGCAATAGCAAATAATGGCAAGATGGTACAACCTCTATTTTATAAAGACAGTACAGTAGTAATCAATCCACAGATAGCAAGCAAATCAAGCATTGATAGTTTGAAACAGGCTTTGAACTATAATATTACAGGTGGATTGGGTAAACCTGCATACTCTGATAAAGTCAAGATTGAAGGGATACAAGGAGCTATTCAACTTGAAAATGAAAACTATATCGTAGAGTTCTGTGGTTACTTTCCTACTGATAGTCCCCAATACACGATAATAGTTTCCATTAACAAGATGGGATTGCCTGTAAGTGGTGGATTAATGGCAGGTGACGTGTTTAGGCAAATTGTAGAATACATTATTACTCACATAAATATTAATCATTAAAAACTTAAAACAATGAGAACATTTAGAATTTTAGCAGCCCTTATGATGGCTGTTGTGTGTGTTAGTCTATCATCTTGTAGCAAAGACGATGACGATAGCAGTGCTCCTATTACTAACTCTCCTGACATAAATTTACTTTATGGAACTTGGGTTAGAGAATATTTAGACTATGACAAAACTTCAAGAAAAGATGTCTTCACTTTTAATAGAGATAATACGTGGAGCGAGACAGACTACAAAGGTGGAGAAGTTTATAGCAAACCAAATGGTACATTCGTTTATTACAAGGATGCACGAATGTTAGCCCTAACCTTTATTGATACTGATGATGGATATGATGCAGACTTTGTTCCTACTTATTACATTTTAGAGTTAAATGAAAATTCTCTTACTTGGGATTTAGGCGATGATGGTGCATTTACTTTTAAACGTCAGAAATAAATAAGGCATCTATAAAAAGAGCAGCATTTAAGGAAACTTAGATGCTGTTTTTTATATATTCATTTTTTTACATATCTTTGAAAAAAATATTATGCCACAAATTATGAATGATTTTCCTCAATATTTATATCACTATACTAGCATTGAGACTTTAGCTTTAATTCTAAAGAACAAAACAATTCGTTTAAAAAGACTTGATTTAGTTGATGACCCAGAAGAAGCGCAAACTGAAGATTATGGAAACTTTGGACGTTTTTGTTTTGTTAGTTGCTGGACAGCTATGGAAGAAGAATCCATACCTATGTGGAAAATGTACGCTGGTAATGAAATGAAAGGTGTTAGAATAAAGCTACCAACATTTATATTACATAAGCACAAACTAAATTCATATTCAGACAAAAGACGTAAACAAAATGGAGAGATTCATGATAAACATGAAATCATTGGAGATGATTTTTACAGCTATATTGACCCTACTGATTTTTATAACATGGGATGCTGTACAGCACCTATACAAGAAAACATACTTATAAATATAGAATACACCAACATCTCTAATCTTTTATATCCTAAAGTTGCATCATACAACAAAGAAAACAATTCAATTAATTTAAACACTGAAATTATTGGGAAATACAAACACAAATATTGGGAATTCCAACAAGAATTAAGATATAAAATATTTGTAACTCCATGGGGTAAAGAAGAAATGCTAAACGCAACCCCAGAAAGCATAATTGAAATGTTTAACAAACTAAAATACAATAAGCTAAATTTTGAATATATTGATATGCATACTGACAAAGATAAATTTAAGGATATGACCATTAGATTAAGCCCTAAAGCAACTTATGCAGAAAGAATCATTATAGAATCTCTACTCAAAGAATATAATCCAAAAGCAAAAATAGAAGAAAGCAATATAAAAATAAGATAACAAAAAAACAAGAGAAGCTACTTTTAAGACAACTTACATATTGCTGTTTTTTATTCTTATTACAAATAATCTAAAAACAGTTGAGACAAGGAATTCAATAAAAGTAGCCCCTATTTCATAAAGACAAAATATACTGCTAATATCAAGCAAACAAATGCTGCAACATGATTCCAATGTAAAGTTTCTCCTTTAAAGAAAACAGTAGTGAATACTGTGAAAATTATAAGAGTAATCACTTCTTGGATTACCTTTAACTGCATTAATGAAAATGGACCACCATTCCCTATAAAGCCGATGCGATTCGCTGGAATTTGACATGAGTACTCAAAAAAAGCAATTATCCAACTAAAAGCGATAACGCCAATTAGCGGAAGAGCAGCAAACCAAGAATACTCCTGTTTCATTTTTAAATGCCCATACCAAGCAAAGGTCATGAATATATTCGATACAACAAGTAACAAAATTGTGTAGAGAGCTTTCATACTATTCTAATTCTACTAAACATTATTATATATACTAACGTGAAGTGTTAAATCCCCAGTTGGGTTTTTCTGTTTTATTATACTCTGCCAGCGCAATGACCCATGAAAACAAAACCACGCCATACAGAGGCCAATTACTGATCATTTTTGTCTCCTGCAGTTTCAGATGCCCATACCAGGCAAAAGTCATAAAAATATTGGAAACAATCAATAACGAAATTGCATAAACACCTTTCATACTTATATTTGAAATTAAAATTCGACTTCTTTAGGCAGTAACTCTTCCTGTACATTCGTCATGCTTCCCCAAAGGCTATATCGGGCTTCCGGATTCATCTTTTCCAATTGGCGGAGTATTCCTTTCATATCACTACGGCTCGACTGCGATTCATATGGACAGTTTTTTACTTGCTTCTTGTATCCACGTATCTGCGCGAGTTCCAGCAGGTCTGCTTCGTGCACCAGACACATCGGACGAATAATAGTCATATCAAACTTATTCATTACTAACCGTGGAGGCATTGTGCTGAATGCTCCTTGATATGTAATATTCATCAATAGTGTTTCCAGAATATCGTCCATGTGATGTCCGAGAGCAATCTTATTGCACCCCTGTTCTTTGGCAACTGTAAACAAGGCTTTTCTCCGATTCCACGAACAAAGAAAGCAAGGAGATTTGCGGGTATCAGTAGAAGGATCAAATGAGGTTTCATAAACAACCAACGGAACTCCATAACTTTCAGCATGTGCACGAAGATAATCCAAATCACTCTGATAGGGAATATTCTTCATAACCACATGTACTGCCACCACCGAAAAACGAGGTTTGAAAATACGTGAACGTTTACCTAATAATTCCACCAATGCCAAAGAATCTTTCCCTCCCGAAAGACCGACAAGCACTTTATCTCCCTCTTCTATCAGTCCATATTGAACTATCCCTCTATTAAACCGTTTTTCGATACGCCGAATGGTTTTCTCTTCTTCCGTAATCTGTGCCATAACTCTTTTAAAAATCGGCTGCAAAAGTAAGAGAAAAGAATGATTTAAAGAAGAATTAACATAATAGAAGAAGAGAAAAAAGGTTTATTTCCAATTAATTTGTATTTTTGAACTTCCGAATAATAACCCGAGACCATTTATGAAGAAAAAAAATATTCTATTCTTTCTATTATGCTTTCTCCTGACAAGCGTATCGGCACAAACCTTGGAACAAGCAAGGGCCATGTACGGTAAAGGACAATATGCTGAAGCCAAACCCGTTTTCCAGAAATATGTTAAATCGCAACCGGCAAACGGTAATTATAATCTATGGTATGGCGTATGTTGTCTTAAAACCGGTGATGCAGCCGAAGCGTCGAAGTATCTGGAAACTGCAGTAAAAAAGCGAATTCCGAGCGGGCAGCTGTACCTTGCGCAAACTTACAATGATCTATACCGGTTTCAGGATGCGGTAGACTGCTATGAAACATACATAGCTGACCTATCAAAACGGAAGAAACCCACAGAAGAAGCGGAACAACTGCTGGAAAAGGCAAAAGGAAATCTTCGCATGCTGAAAGGAGTAGAAGACGTATGTGTCATCGATAGCTTTGTAGTAGACAAGGTCGACTTCTTGAAAGCTTATAAAATAAGTGAAGAGGCAGGTAAACTTTTCACTTACAATGATTATTTCAAAACCAAAGGTTATCATCCGGGAACGGTTTATGAAACAGAAATCGGAAATCGCATTTATTACAGCGAACAAGGAGAAGAAAACCTAAATATCCTGTCCAAGACCAAAATGTTGGATGAATGGAGTCAAGGGAAACCACTTCCGGGAAGTATTAATGCCTCGGGAAACGCCAATTACCCATACGTATTATCGGATGGAGTGACTATCTATTATGCTTCCGACGGTGATGGTTCTATGGGAGGATACGATATTTTTGTGACCCGATATAACACTAATACTGATACCTATCTGGTTCCGGAAAATGTAGGAATGCCTTTCAACTCTCCTTACAACGATTATATGTATGTCATCGATGAATACAATAATCTGGGATGGTTCGCTTCCGACCGTCACCAACCCGAGGACAAGGTTTGTATATACGTTTTCGTACCCAATGAATCCAAACGGACTTATAATTACGAAGCAATGAATCCGGAAGAAATAATCGGGTTAGCTCAACTCCATTCTTTGGAGAGTACCTGGAAAGATCAGAAAATAGTGGATAATGCCCGCCAACGCCTTGAAGCAGCTATTAACCACAAACCTGACATACAACAAAACTTCGATTTTGAGTTTGTTATTGACGACCATTCTACCTACCATCATTTGACGGATTTCAAATCTCCTAAAGCCAAACAACTGTATTTGAAATACGAACAGATGGAGAAAGACTACCGTCAGCAAACTAACAAACTAACTAACCAACGTGAGGGATTTGCACGGTCTAACAAAGACGAACAAACGAAAATGGCTCCGGCTATCCGTGATCTTGAGAAAAGGATATTCCAAATGTCGAAAGAACTGGATAAACAGGCTATCGAAGTCCGGAACGCAGAAAAACAAAATTTAAAATAACCCAATTATGGATGTACTGATCATCATTGCATTGATTGTTGCAGCAGTAATACTCTTTTTAGTTGAACTGTTTGTGATTCCGGGTATCAGCCTTGCCGGTATTTCGGCTTTGGTTTGCATCATCTATGCCAACTATTACGCTTTTGTCAATCTGGGGACAGGGGCGGGATTCACAACACTTATCATTTCAGGAGTTGCCTGCATCGGTTCGCTTGTCTGGTTTATGCGATCGAAAACTCTGGATAAGCTCGCATTGAAGAAAGATATAACATCCAAAATAGACCGAAGTGCCGCCGAAAAAGTAAAAGTGGGCGATACGGGTATCACAATTACCCGCCTGGCTCAGATTGGCAATGCTGAAATCAATGGGAATATCATAGAAGTAAAATCAATGGACGGTTTACTGAATGAAAAAACTCCGATTATAGTCAATCGGATCACTGATGGAATAATCTTTGTCGAAAAACTAAAATCCTAATATTCATTTAAAATCAAGCACAATTATGAATGTCGAACCCATGTATCTGACTATCTTCTTGATAGCAGGAGGTATTATCTTCCTGGTTCTCTTCTTTCATTATGTACCTTTCTTCCTGTGGTTGTCAGCCAAAGTATCGGGAGTTAATATTTCACTGGTACAACTTTTCCTGATGCGTATCCGTAATGTTCCGCCCTACATCATCGTACCCGGTATGATCGAAGCACATAAAGCGGGATTGAGTAACATAACCCGTGACGAACTTGAAGCACACTATCTGGCAGGCGGTCATGTGGAACGGGTAGTTCATGCGCTGGTATCGGCATCAAAAGCCAATATTGAACTTCCATTCCAGATGGCTACTGCTATAGACCTCGCAGGTCGTGATGTCTTCGAAGCCGTACAGATGTCAGTTAATCCGAAAGTTATTGATACACCTCCCGTAACAGCTGTTGCCAAAGACGGTATCCAGTTGATAGCCAAAGCACGTGTGACGGTACGCGCCAATATCCGTCAATTGGTGGGTGGTGCCGGTGAAGATACAATCCTGGCACGTGTAGGCGAAGGTATCGTTTCGTCAATCGGTTCCTCTGAAAACCATAAGTCAGTACTTGAGAATCCTGATTCTATCTCAAAACTGGTACTACGCAAAGGACTCGATGCAGGTACTGCCTTTGAGATCCTCTCTATTGATATCGCCGATATTGATATAGGTAAGAATATTGGCGCTGCTCTACAGATAGACCAGGCAAATGCCGATAAGAATATTGCGCAAGCCAAAGCAGAAGAGCGTCGCGCAATGGCTGTGGCTACCGAACAGGAAATGAAAGCCAAAGCAGAAGAAGCCCGAGCTAATGTGATTCAAGCAGAAGCAGAAGTCCCCAAAGCCATGGCTGAAGCTTTCCGCAATGGAAATCTTGGTATTATGGATTATTATAAGATGAAAAACATCCAGGCTGACACCTCAATGCGTGAAAATATAGCTAAGCCGATTGGCGGATCTACCAGCAAACCACTGGGTGATTAAAGAGAAATCATTCACCACAAACTACACAGCATACCACAACTGACTGGAGAAGAATAATCTCTTAAAAAGAGTGGTTAATCTATGTAATTTGTGGTGAACTTATTTATAAAACTAAAACCTTTCAATAACATGAAAAAGTATTTTCCTTCCTCCGAATTAATCATTAATGAAGATGGTTCGGTATTTCATTTGCATGTAAAGCCGGAATGGTTGGCAGACAAAGTTATATTGGTAGGTGATCCCGGACGGGTGGCTCTCGTAGCTTCTCACTTCGAAAACAAAGAATGCGAAGTGGAAAGCCGCGAATTTAAGACTATAACCGGAACTTACAAAGGCAAGCGAATAACGGTCGTATCTACAGGTATCGGTTGCGACAACATCGACATTGTGATTAATGAACTGGATGCTCTGGCAAATATCGACTTTCAGACACGGGAAGAGAAAGAGCACCTTCGGTCATTGGAATTAGTCCGTATCGGTACTTGTGGGGGACTGCAACCCAATACACCGGTTGGAACTTTTGTCTGTTCCGAAAAATCAATCGGTTTTGATGGTCTGTTGAATTTTTATGCCGGACGCAATGCCGTTTGCGATCTTCCTTTTGAGCGGGCATTTCTGAACCACATGGGTTGGTCTGGCAATATATGCGCTCCTGCCCCTTATGTGATTGATGCCAATGCTGAATTGATTGACCGTATTGCTCAAGATGATATGGTACGTGGAGTTACCATTGCAGCGGGAGGCTTTTTCGGACCGCAAGGACGTGAACTTCGTGTTCCTTTGGCAGATCCCAACCAAAATGACAAAATCGAAAAGTTTGAATACAAGGGTTATAAAATAACTAACTTTGAAATGGAGAGTTCCGCTCTTGCCGGCCTCGGCAAGCTGATGGGACACAAAGCCATGACAGTCTGTATGGTTATAGCCAACCGTTTGATCAAAGAAGCGAATACGGGCTATAAAAATACCATCGATACATTAATAAAAACTGTTCTTGACCGAATCTGATGAATCTATCATTTGCCGCCATTGATTTCGAAACAGCCACAGGATACATGGAAAGTGCCTGTGCCGTAGGTATTGTCACCGTTACCGACGGAGAAATTACGGATGAATATTACAGCCTGATTCAACCACCGGAGAATGAATACTGGCGTGCAAATATCCTCGTACATGGAATAACCCCGGAAATGACGGAATCACTTCCGGGGTTTCATGCCATTTATCCTGAAATAAAAAAGCGGTTGCAAGGAAAAGTAATAGTTGCACATAATGAGCAATTCGACCGTAATGTACTAAAACGCACCATGCAGATGTACAGACTGGACTATGACGAACTATTACTTCCGGAACATTGGGAATGTACCTGCCGAATCTACCGTTCTTTGGGATATAAACCAGTCAATCTGAGTGCTTGCTGCGAACGGGAGGGAATTGAACTTAAGCACCACGAAGCCCTTTCCGACGCCCGGGGATGTGCAATACTTTATCTTAATTATCTTGAGAGATACCGTCCGTTTAATACCCTATGGTGAAACGTTCCTGATGATGCTCCGGCTTTTCAAGTTCATCAACCATGGCAGCGGCATAATCTTCTACGGAAATATGACTGTTACCCACAATATCTACAATCATATCATCCTTACCCAGACGGTATCTTCCGGTACGTACTCCCGGAGCCATATCTGCTGCCGGTGAGAAGAAGACCCAATCAATCTCTTTTTCCTTCTTCAAAAAATCAAGGTAGAAATCACTTAAAGCCCTCCCCCCGGGCAATATTTTTTCGGGAACTTCTCCCGAATCAACGAGACGAATACCCGGAGCAATAAACAATGAACCGGCCCCTCCCACCATTAAAAAACGGTTGACTCCGGCCTTTTTCACACCATCAATAATCGTTAGATAGACCTCAATGGTTTCCTTATATATATTAGGGTTATTCCAACCCGGATTAAAAGCACTAATCACGGCATCGGCACCTTGACAAACTTCACAAACTTCATCTAATGAAGAGACATCGGCTTTCTTCACTTCCAGATTCTCATTCTCAATCTTAATTTTTTCAGGATGACGAACTACCGCCGTCACATGAAATCCACGGTTCAAAGCTTCATTTAGAATAGCCGAACCCACGAAGCCGCTGGCTCCGATTATCACAACTTTCTTCATAATCCAATTTATCTATACAGTATTATTTATTTTCTACATAACACACTATATCATAAATTGTTGCATCGAAAAACAGGCTTATCTTCCCTCCCGCAAATAAGCTTTGATAGTTTCTCTCAGCTTTTCCAGAGGATAAGGTTTCGCAATCACTTCGTTACACCCTGCTTCAATAGCCTGCTCCCCTTCCGGACAGAATGCATATGCTGTAACCGCAATAATCGGTACCTCTTGCGAAATTGCACGAATTTTAGCTGTCGCCTGAATACCATTCATCACTGGCATTCGGATATCCATCAGAATCAGATCGGGCTTCTCACGCATGAAACTTTTTACTGCTTCCTCTCCATTTGGTACCCAAAGAATTGTATATTCTTTCTTCAAAAAGGCATTAATCTGCAGATAACCGGACTCCACATCTTCCGCTATCAGTATCTTCTTCTGCCGGTTGCTCAGTCCCACAGTGACGGTTGCATTTCCTCTTTCCGCAACCGTAACTTTTTGCTCTTGCTTATTGGGCAGATAAAGAGTGAAAGTACTCCCCTTCTCAAGCTCGGATTCCACTTCGATCCGACCTCCTAACCGTTCCACAATACTTTTACAGATAGGTAAACCCAATCCTGTACCTTGTACAAAATCATTCAACTTCTCAAAACGGGTAAATATCAAAGGGAGCTTATCTTTAGAAATGCCACAACCGGTATCTGCCACATAAAATTTCACCCATTCTTCCTCTTTTACAAGTCCAAAGGTGATGCTCCCCTCAATCGTATTTTTAATTGCATTCGATAAGAAATTAAACAATACCTGTGTTACACGATTTCTGTCCGTCGAAATCCAGATTTCATCTGATGGACGAATCACATTTAGTTCGACCCCTTTCTTCATTTTAAGACGGTGTACCTTATACACTTCATCTACCAGCCCGCTTATTTCTGTCAACTGACAGTGCATTTCCGATTTACCAGACTCTATGCGTGACAAATCAAGAATATCATTGATCAGTTGCAGCAATAGATTACTATTCTGCTGGATAATCCCTAAATACTCCTCTTTCTCCTTTTCATCCTCAGTCAGAGCTATTATCTCCGAGAAACCGACAATCGCATTCAAAGGAGTACGTATTTCATGGCTCATATTAGCAAGAAACAGCGATTTCATCCGGTCCGCCTCTTCTGCCCGCCGTTTAGCATCAAGCAATTCTTGCGAGCGCCGTATCCGGTCACCTATATCATGAATCAGAGCTAATACCTTATTCCCCTCAAACGGAGCAATACGCGCCTGAAAATAATGTCTGCCGGTTTCTACATCTAAAGGATATTCTATTTCTTTCAGTTTTCCACTTTTCAGACATTCACGTATACTACTGATAAACAATTCGCTGACCTCCGCAGAATAAATAGATCGTCCATCTGCTCCTTTCAAGACTTCTACCGGATGTAAAAGTTCCGTACCGGGTGCCATCAATACATCCGTGATAAAGAAATTATCATCAAAAATAAATATAAACTCAGGGAGTGCCTCAATAATTTTCCGGTTTCGCTCTTCAAGCTGTCTGATCTGCACTTCTTTTTCACAGCGTGAAGTAATATTGGCAGTATATGCTATAATTTTATCAGAACCATTCTCCTTATTCTTCTTATACGCAATGAAATTATCTTCAAGCCAAATTGTTTCTCCATGCTCTCCCAAGCAACGCACTACTATTTGAGAAGTCTTTGTATCCGACTCAAGCATGCGGTTAAAAGCTGTTTGATAAGAAGTAATATCATCCGGATGAGCAAACCGATAAAAGTCATTAATTTCTCTGAAAACAATTCCTGCTTCCTTTAAACCCAAGATACTAAAATATTCATCTGTAAAATTACATTCGCCCGTGGGAATATCGTATTCCCAGAATGCAATCTGATGTCCGGCCAAAACAGAAGTGATCTTCTGGTAATCCTCTTTTAATTTTTCAATATTCTCCATCCCCGAAAATGAATCTTTTGCGTGTCCCATAGCCATAAAATTTGTCTTGCTGTATGCGAGCAAAGATAAAATAATAAAGCATAACTTCTATCTGTTTACTCTGTTTTTTACAGAGAAAGCTCTATCTTTGCCACTCAAAATGAAATAGATAATGAATCAAGACACAATTTGCGCCATAGCAACCGCTCAAGGAGGAGCCATCGGAAGCATTCGTGTTTCCGGTCCTAAAGCAATAACCATCACCAGTCGTATTTTTACTCCGGCTAAACCCGGAAAGCTGCTGAGTGAACAAAAGCCTTATACGCTAACTTTCGGCCGAATTTATAACGGAGAAGAACTGATAGACGAGGTTCTCGTCAGCCTTTTCCGGGCCCCACATTCCTATACGGGGGAAGACAGTACTGAAATCACTTGTCACGGCTCATCCTATATTCTACAGCAAGTAATGCAATTGCTGATAAAAAACGGATGCCGTACCGCACAGCCAGGAGAATACACTCAACGAGCTTTCCTCAATGGTAAGATGGATTTAAGCCAGGCCGAAGCTGTAGCCGACCTAATAGCCTCATCTTCTGCCGCCACCCATCGTCTTGCTCTGAGTCAAATGCGTGGCGGATTTAGCAAGGAATTGGCAATATTGCGCGAGAAACTATTGAACTTCACATCAATGATTGAGCTGGAATTAGATTTCAGTGAAGAAGATGTGGAATTTGCCGACCGATCTGCCTTGCGCCAGTTAGCTGACGGAATTGAGAAGGTGATCGCACGCCTTGTAGACTCGTTCAGTGTAGGAAATGCTATAAAGAATGGTGTTCCGGTAGCTATTATCGGAGAAACCAATGCAGGAAAATCTACCTTACTTAATGTTCTGTTGAACGAAGATAAGGCAATTGTCAGTGACATTCACGGCACAACACGCGATGTCATCGAGGATACTGTAAATATAGGTGGCATCACTTTTCGCTTTATCGATACAGCCGGCATTCGGGAAACTAACGATATGATTGAAAGTCTGGGTATCGAACGAACTTTTCAAAAGCTCGATCAGGCAGAGATTGTACTATGGATAATTGATTCAGCAGACGCAATCTCACAGCTAAAACTACTCTCCGATAAGATTCTTCCTCGTTGTGAACACAAACAGTTGATTTTAGTCTTTAATAAGGTAGAACTGATAAATGAAACTCAGAAAAATGAACTTACCTCACAACTTTCCGAGCATGTCGGTTCGGAAATAGAATCTATTTTTATTTCTGCGAAACAACGTCAGCACACGGATGAACTCCAACAAAAACTTGTAGCAGCTGCCCATTTACCAACAGTCACACAGAATGATGTTATTGTAACGAATATCCGTCATTACGAAGCACTGACACGTGCGTTGGATGCAATTCACCGGGTACAAGAAGGATTGGATGCAAATATTTCCGGGGATTTTCTTTCACAAGACATACGTGAATGTATTTTCCATTTATCCGATATAGCAGGGGAAGTGACCAATGATATGGTGCTACAGAATATATTTGCACATTTTTGCATCGGCAAATGACGGCTTGTAAACAGTCATAAGCAACCATAGCTAATTAGAAGAAAGTCGCTGATAACCAGCGACTTTTTTTTATATAGTTTTCAGTCAAATCTGACTGGTTGCGGATTTCCAGCATTATTTTGTACCATAATTCTACCGCCGAACAATTAAGCGCGCTTCTAACACTCATCATAGCGACATCTTGGACACGATGTGAGACGCTATGAGAATGAGCGGAACCGCTATAGAAGACACAGTGTGAGACGCTGTGAGAAATTGTGAGACGCATTGAGACAGAATAGGCGAAATTAAAGGCGACTAATATATGGAAATCCAAAGAAAATGCCAGTGGTGCGGCAAACCATTTATAGCACACACGATGGTAACACGCTATTGCAGCAAATCGTGCAATGAAAAAGCGTACAAAGAGAAGAAGCGGAAGCAGAGGCTACAGGAATACGAGGAACGGCAAAATGAGCAGCCCATGCAGGAAGTCGGTATCATAGGAAGCAAGTTGTATCTCTCCCCTGCCGAAACCGCAACCCTTTTAGGTATTAGCCGTGCGACTATCTATCGTCACATGGCTTCCGGAATCATCCGGGCTTTACAACTTCGTGGGCGTACCATTATCCGCAAGTCGGACATTGAAAAAATGTTTGATGATGCACCCGGTTATAAGAAACGGAGTTATGGAAGAAAACAGACCGTTCTTTATTACACTACCAATGAGATTCTAGAGAAGTTCCAAATTCAGAAAAAAACACTGTATCGTCGATGCAAGTTATACAACATCCCTAAGGTTGAAGAAGGTAACCGTGTATTCTACAACCGCACCCTTATAGACAAGTATTTTGCCGACCTTGCCGAAGAAATCAATCCGGACTGTTATTATACCCCGGAGCAGGTCATGGAAAAGTACGGTATGAGCCGTAATGCTGTTGTCTCTTTCGCCCTGCGCCACAATATACCTCGAATCAACCGTCATCATGAGGTATATTATTCCCGTGCCCATATAGATACCATCAAAGAAAAGCAGGAGAAACTGAATCCTGAATATTATACCTACGATGAAATCACCGAGAAATACGGACTTACCAAGATAAACATCAGCTACTATGTCAACAAGTACGACATCAAGCGGTTCAAGCAAGGCAGTCGGACAATGGTGCTATGTTCCGAGTTTGACAAAGTCTATATAGAGCATCGTGATGGAACATATACACCCAAGAAACGGGAAAAGAAAAGCGACATGCCGAAAGAGACCTTTGTAATCCCTAAAGGTTATTATTCATCCGAGCAAATTGCAACCACTTATCAGATGAACAGGAAAACCATTTGCAGGCTGTGCCGTGAAAACGACATTCCTAAAATCAGTCATGGTGGTTTCAATTATTACGAGCAACTGTCAGTTGACAGATTCTTCGCCAAATACAAGGCTGCAGACAATATAAAGGAATGGATTGGTGCGGAGCAAATGGAGGAGATCTATGGTATGAGCAAAGATGCCAGATGCTCGTTTGTGCATCGCCACAAAATCCCGTCCCGTGTTGTTTATGGCAAAGTCCAATATTCAAAAGACCATATAGAGATCATTAAAAGCGGAGGTTTCGACCAACGCGAAAAGTATTACAGCGTAACCGAAGCAATGGAAAAATATAGCCTGCGTAGGGATGATGTCTACAATTATGCGAGGTATAACAAGATATGGAAGATGTATCACGGCAAGTGTATGTTCCTGTTGAAAGAGGATTTTGATAAGGTTATGTCTGAAAAATCCGGTATCTGAGAATTATTCCATACAGACAAGAATCATTTTCAGCAATGGCAGTCATCAGCATTATTTCATTGTATTGGTTTGCAACAAATTAATCACCAATTATAAAAACATATCATTATGCACGAATGTAAAACTGTAACATTGAGGACAAGACCTCTAAAGAAAAACATGTTGTCGTTCTATCTGGATTATTATCCCGGTTATCGCGACAAAGAAAGTATGAAGGTAATCCGTCATGAATCTTTGGGCATCTACATCTATGCCGACCCTAAGAATCAACGGGAACAGAACTTCAATGCCATCATGTCGGAAAAAGCGGAAGCCATCCGATGCCGACGTTTTGAATCCATCGTAAATGAACGGTATGATTTCTTTGACAAGAGCAAGATGAAAGGAGATTTTCTTGCCTATTATAAGAAGACACTCCGCAAGCACGACCAAAAATGGGAGTTTGTATATCTGCATTTCTTCAATTTTGTGGGTGGAAAATGTTCGTTCGAGGAAATTGATGTGGACTTATGCAACAAGTTCAGAGAGTATCTGCTTAATGCGAAACAACTTAGACGTCATGAGCGTCCCATATCACGCAATTCGGCTGTGGGCTACTGGTCCACATTCAGAGGATTTCTCAAAATACTCTATCGCAACAAGTTGATTCATTCCAATGTAAATGATTTCTTGGAGAAGATAGAGCCGGAAGATGTAGTGAAAGAGTACCTGAGCGTAGATGAACTGTACAGATTGGCAGAAACACCTTGCAAAATATCGGTTCTGAAAACAGCCTCGTTATTCTCTTGTCTGACAAGTCTGAGAATCAGCGATATTCTCACATTGCGATGGGAAGAAATCGTGGACTTTGCTGCTGGAGGAAAATGCGTCCATACCATCACTCAAAAGACAAAGACAGAAGACATCATCCCAATTAGTGACGAAGCCTTGCAATTGATTGGTTATTCTCCCGAAAAAACAGGGCTGGTATTTAAAGGATTGAAAAGATGCTGGACACAATACCCCATGAAAGAGTGGATCCGAGCCGCAGGTATCACCAAAAACATCACCTTCCACTCATATCGAAGGACATTCGCTACGCTGCAAGCGGCAGCCGGAACAGACATCCGAACCATCCAAAGCATCATGGCACACAAGAGCATCACCACAACCCAACGATACATGAAAGTGGTGGATAGCAACAAGCGAAAAGCCAGCAACAAAATTTCCTTGATTCGTAAGGATTAACGGTCATTATTGCCTCTTTTATATGGTTAGAGTATGATTTTTGAGTATGATTCATATTCTAACCATAATTATTTGTAAATATCAGTCCAATAACCATTAGTATTTATGGTTATATGAAAATTAGTGCTGAACTTTGTGCCATAAAACTGTAAATAATCACAACTATATGGAGAATAATATACAAATTCAGAAAGCAGCTGATATCAGCAGTTTGGCTGGAGTGGTCATCGTTTCACTCTCGGCACTCACCGCATACAATATCGGTGAAAAGTTCAATCACAACATCCTGTTTGATACCACCATTTTTATTATCTCTTTGGTAATGCTTATTTTGACCTTTGCCATATTCCGCAAAGTAATGGCAGGACTTTTTACAACAACCTCAAGTAGTACTACAAATAAGCAAGTACAAATCGAATGCTCGCAAGAAAGCAGCCATCAAAATGCTAATCAAAATCCAGTAGAAGATGAACAGATACCTGATAGTTTGGAGAGATATGAGAGCATTCTTGTGGAAGAGCAACTGAAGGAGGCGAAACGGAAAAGGGACACCATGATAGTTATCCGCGAATATGTAGTGGAAAAGACCTCGAAATATCTTTCAAAAGAGAATATCAGCACACTATTTCGAAATATAGAGTGTATTGCCGAAAACCGGGTTAACGATTGTCAGCCAATCCATTCAACGAAAGAAGCAAAGATCAGTTCTCCCTCTTTAAGACATCTGGCTTGGAATATCGGTGAACGGCTTGGAGTCTCCCGTCGCGACAGAGCGATATTCATTAAATCTTCTTTCCCATACGAATTGCGCAACGCCGATATAGAATATCTGGAAGCAAATTTGCGTGTTAATGTCCCATGCGACATTCCTATTGACGTGCCAGACAAAGGAGATTTCCACTTTCATAATTAAATCGTGCAGACGGTAATCATTGTTCCGGCTGACAGATTTCTGCAAAATTTCATTCTGTTGGTTTGCAGCATATTAATTTTAATTATTGAAGGTATGAACACAACAGATTTGACTTTTAATGACCTGCCCAAAGTGGTAGGCGAACTGTGCGAGAAAATCGCAGGAATGGAAAATTTACTTAGGGACACTCTTAACC
>OGUJ01000902.1_pt1 | contig 20051 bp, 19 predicted proteins | sample 1573661 | NCBI WGS metagenome assembly OGUJ01 (sample SAMEA2581933, study PRJEB24529) | metagenome | biome: Human gut stool | place: China | collected 2011
GAAAAACCTATACGGGTGCAGATGTGGACTGGTATGTAAAGGCAGAGGATATTGTGTTGAAGAATAAAGGCAACCAGAACGCAGGCAATCCACAGAATAATAACACGCAGGGACAACCGAAAAAATAGTAATTGATATACCTTTCAAAAAAAAGTGTTGTTCAATTAAAATATACTGTTGACATTCATAGTACTGTGTAGTACGATATACCTATCGAGAAAACAGTGAGGTGAACAACATGAACTTAGACAAATGGAAATCTCAAATAGTGCGAGGTACATTGGAATATTGTATTTTGCTAATGCTGGATAAAAAAGTATATTATGGGTATGAGATTTTACAAGAATTGAGCAAATATCCTATAATTACTTCTACGGAAAGTACAGTATATCCATTGTTAAGAAGATTACAAAAGGAAAATTATTTGCAATCAACTTGGCAAGAGTCCACAGAGGGCTTGCCACCTCGTAAATATTATTCATTAACACCAGACGGAAAAAATTATCTGGACGCTATGAATACTGAATGGGAAAATTTATTAAATGCTATGTCTGATTTGAAAGGAGAATAAAATTATGAATACTACGTTTGAAAAATACTTAGATACTATTGATAAATGTTTGAAACCACTTCCAACTTCTGAACGTGTTGATATTGTAAAGGAAATAAAAGGCTCTATTTTAGAAATGGAAAGCGAAAATCTCTCAACAGAACAAATTTTAACCAGATTAGGAAAGCCAAAAGACCTTGCAAAAGCCTATCTTGGAGATTTACTTGCAAAGGAAAACGGTTTTAGCTGGAACAGATTTTTAACAGTTTGTGCTTTTTATAGCTTAGTAGGTTTTTCTGGATTGTTTGTAATACCTGTTTTGGTTATTGTTGCACCTACTTTTATTCTGTGTGGTGTTGCTTCTGCTGTATTAGGGATTATAAAATTAGTAGATTATTTATTACATTTGAATATTCCTTATGTAGATTATATTGGTTTTCAATTTGGAAATACAGCTTTAAGCCCTATTCCAGTATTTATCTTATCACTAATCACGGGAATAATCTTGTTCTTATTAGGACGAGGTGCATGGAAGTTATTGATTACCTATTGCAAAGGTATTAGTAAGACTAAAAACAATTTATCAATTTAATATGTATGTGTGTTTAAGCAGTTAGTCTATACGATTGACTGCTTTTTTCATATCCAGAAATCTCCCTCATGATGGCAGGAAGGACAAGTTACCTTTTCTATATGATGTCTTGACATAAATGATCCCCCTTTCAGTGAGATAAATCTATAGTTTTTCTATTGTAGAATAATCTTATCCGCTATTATTTCGCCAGAAAATTACTCTGTATCTCCATCGGCATATGATAAGCCTGGCCTCGTTTTGTCAGGCTGTATAGTTTAAAGCTCATGAGTTCCGGAGTCGCATTCAAAGAGCTGCAGAGTCCGAAATAATCCAGGTCTTCGTTCTGAACCATATCTTCAATCTCCTCATCATCAATCAGAAGATCGGCAGCAAACAGATTGGCCTGGTATTCTGTATTATCCGTCATATTGTAGAGGGTATCATCTTGCATTGGAGCCATTTTCAGCTGGGAACGATGCAGGATGATATGCCCTAATTCATGGGCGGCAACGATCATCTTTTCTTCTTCTGAAAGGAAACTGCTGATCATGACATAGATTGTCTTACAGCTCATAAAACAGTATCCTTTCAGTGTCTTATATCTGGAAGTTTCACCGACCACAATGTTCATCTGATCCATGATCTCAAATGGATCTCGGGTTCCATATTTCTTGATTAATTTCTTTGTTTCTGTATATATGTAAGTGTTTCTCAAATAAATCACCTCAAAAGTAAAAAATAAAAAGGGCAGAAATATCCTTGTAACTATAAGGTAACAGATTAGGTGTACAATAATCCCGCCTTCTATTATTTTTCCTCTTGGTTTTTCAGATATTTTTTCGGTGTAAATTTCTTTGCACGTCTTTTGGAATCCAGATAAAGGCTCTGGATCTCATCCATAAAAGCTATTTTATCTTCGTCTGTCAGTGATCCACCGGCAAACATAGCTGCAGCCTGTTCCAGAATCTGCTGAGCCTGTCTGGCACCACGGTTACCAAACTGTTCGGATGCTTCTGTGATAAAAGCTTCATTCTCACTCATGAGATAAGAAACGTCACACTGTAATGCATCTGCCAGTTTCTGATACAGAACATTTTGTTTTGGAAAACGTCCTTCTACTTCCCAGGATCGAATGGTCCTATATGAAACACCAACCATACTGGCCAGTTCCTGCTGACTCATCTTTTTTTCTTTTCTTAATGATCTTACTTTTTCACCGAATGTCATAAACATACCTCTTTCTAAGCCTTGTCTTATAAGTTTCATTAGCCGCCTCAAGGCAAAACGGGAAATGTGTCTCCTAAAAATTAAAAATTAATCTTGACAAAGGGAAATATCTCTCCTATAATGTGAATCACAGATAAGGGAAACATCTTTCCTATAAGATACACAATATTTCCTCTTTTGTCAATGGATATGTGAAATGAATTTCCTGTAATTCAATGAAAACAGGAAGGATAGACAATCATTGATAGTCAAAATGGGATACATGTTACAAAAAGAGGAAAGACGTATGGGAGGTGGCAATGTGAGTCAGGATCAGACTTCTATTATCTGTATTGATCTGAAGTCCTTTTATGCTTCTGTAGAATGCGTAGAACGTGGGCTGAATCCATTTAAAACAAACCTGGTGGTTGCAGATCCGACCAGATCAAAGTCAACAATCTGCCTGGCAATCACTCCGGCTATGAAGTCTCTTGGCATCAAGAACCGGTGCCGGATCCATGAGATACCGGATTGTGTGAAGTACATCACAGCCATGCCAAGGATGCAGCTGTATATGGATTATTCCGCAAAGATCTATGGAATCTATCTGCGGTACGTCTCAAAAGAAGATATCCATGTGTACAGTGTCGATGAGTGTTTTATTGATGTGACAAACTATCTGCAGCTTTATCATCTCACTGCAAAAGAAATGGCGGTAAAGCTTATGCAGGAGGTTATGGAGGAAACAGGTATCACTGCAACCGCTGGTGTGGGAACCAATCTGTATCTTGCTAAGATCGCAATGGATATCGTAGCAAAGCATGTGGATGACCATATTGGAATCCTGGATGAATTCTCTTACAGAGAGCAGCTATGGGATCATAAACCATTAAGTGACTTCTGGAGGATTGGATCCCGGACTGAAAAAAAACTGGCCGGTTATGGAATCCATACGATGGGCGATATTGCAATGGCTTCTTTAAGATCCGAAGACTGGCTGTATAAGATGTTTGGGATTGATGCAGAGCTGTTGATCGATCATGCATGGGGATATGAAACATGCCGGATGAGTGACATCAAGAACTATCATTCGGAGGAACACAGCCTTTCAAATGGTCAGGTGCTGATGCGAAATTATTCTTTTGACGAAGCACTTGTGATCGTAAGGGAAATGACAGATAATCTGGTTTTGAATCTGTTTGAAAAAGGACTGGTAACAAGCTCTCTCACCTTATGGATCGCATATGACCACAGGTATGAGCATGAGGCATCCAAAGGAACCGTAAAACTCGAAAGAGGAAGTAATAGTTCAAAAAAAATCATAAATGCAGTGGCAGATTTATATCTCAGGATTGCAGACAGATATACCGGAATCCGAAGAATCGAGGTGTGTGCGAACAGGGTTGCTCCTGAAAGTTATGTGCAGTACAGCCTGTTTGATGATTCCAAACAGACCGATAAGGAACGGCATTTACAGGAAGCAGTATTGAATGTAAAGCAGCGTTATGGAAAGAATGCGATCATGCGGGGATCCAACCTGCTGGAGTGTTCTACTTATAGAGAACGCAATGAGCAAATAGGTGGTCACCGTGCTTAGAGGAGGTGCAAAAAGTGCTGGCAAGTGCATATCAACCGTATTTATATTTACCAAGACCGGTTTCCAGGAGACATCCCATGGATGTAGGACGCAGGGCAAAACAGTTTGCTCCATTTGCGGCACTTCGTGGACTGGATGAAACAATCCGGCAACAGGAAATCATTTATGAACCAAAAAGAGATTTATCTGAGGAAAAGAAAAATGAGCTGGATATGAAATTAAGGATCCTGGCATATGGAATGAAGATACAGGCAACTTATTTTCAAAAGTCATGGAAGAATCCATTAATTGGTCAGTACCATACATTATCTGGAACCGTAGAATTTTTTGATCCATCAGTCCACTTACGGATTGATGATACCGAGATTCAGATCCAGGACATCTGTGATCTGACTGGTGATGTATTTGAAACTATTGAAATATCATGTTAATTAATCACAGCGGAATTTTTTATACCGGAAAGAGTGAGTGGTAGCTGGTGAAAGGATAAAAAAGGATGCACAGATCGACAAAGCAGATCTGATCAGAATAGAAATCGTGCTGTTCGTGTAGCTTTGGCACTTACGGAATGGATGGCATGATGCTCATAAGGCGGATTTGATTTCCCTTTGGTCCGTTGAGTAATAAATGGAGAAATATCTTATTGCTTAAAGGAGGAAGCCTATATGGGATCAGGTGCTATTAAATGGCATGTACACTGCTCTGTATGTGGAGCATTTATTGAAAAGAGCGCACAAAGCGATTCAGAAGTGGAGTGCAAAAAATGTCGCAGTACATTGGAGATATTTGTAAAGGATGATATGGTGTCAGTTCGTCCGATCCACATCCGAGATGAACAATTAAAGTCCAGGATGCGGACGTATTCCCGAAAGATGATGAATCAGGGATCATAACAGAATAGAATGAGCTGTCTGTAGTAAGCGTTGGATTTGGCAGGAACCATCAAGAATGCACCAGACAGCAAGAGTTTGTCAAGGAGCTGAACCTGACTGGAATCACTAAGAGCCCGGCAAAACATTTACGGATACACTGCAAGATCAGAAGTATTTTCTGGTTTTGGAGATTGTTGAAGTATTTGTTTTGTCGGGCTTTTTTGATGTATTTCAAAAAATTTTTAAATTTTTTGTCGTACCCCACTGTAAAACAGGCTCTCAGCGTTTCGTTATATAGAGGTTGAATTCTCTTCTGCAAAAATAATTGCAGAGAGAGATTTTGATAATATGACACAAAGGAGGAAGCAAAGATGACTGAAATCGAATACCAGGAATTTGTAAGGCATTGTCCTTACGATGCTATGGGCGATTATTCCATGTTTCGCAAAGAGCAAACAGAGAATGAATCAGAAGATGCACATATCAACTGAATAAGCCAGGCAATCTGGCAAACTTAATCTAAACGCAGATACATGCGTTACAAAGGAGTCGCGGACTCCCGTTCAAAAAAAACGGGTGAGTTCGTGACCTCTTGTACTGCAGTTCTTTATGTCTGTGCAGAAATTTCATAAAAGATGGAATGGACCACCCGGAGCCGAAAGGCAGAAAGGTGGTCTTTATGTTGACATTAAAAGAACTGAAAAAAATCGTGAAAGTTGCTGATGTGGAGAAGAGAATCCCAAGCGTGAAATCCTTGAAGGAACACAAAGTTGTAGTAAAGGAAATGATCAATGCAGATACAACAATCTCTGTTTATGATCACGGATATGTACTTTATACAGCAGGAAATCAATCAACCGTATTTCCGCTTCATAGTTGTGATGACTATGAATATGTGAGTGTAACTGGCGATAACAAGGAATTCAATAAAGAGTTCTTTGATAATGAAAACTGGTATATCCGTCTGCTGATGGAGGCTGAAGACCGTATGGCATACAGCCAGAACAAAATCAGCACCAATCATGGTGTGTTTTCTAACAGCGATGTTACAGATGATGCGGAGATTATGAGAGGATCTTCAAAAGATTTTGTTGACGATGTTATCGACAGAGAAATTCTAAACGCTTTGATCAAAGAGTTAACAGAGAGACAAAAGACGGTACTCAATCTGGTTTATTTCGAGGAAATGCGTCAGCAGGATGTTGCAGATTATCTGGGAATCAAACAGCAGAGTGTAAATGACCTCCTGAACAGGGCATTAAAAACGATGAAAAAAAAGGCGGAAAACGAAGAATTTTAAAAAAATTGAATTAGACCACTGTAAAACAGGCTCTGAGCGTTTCGTTATATGAAGGGTTTGCATAGAACACCTTCATGTACCTTGAAAAATGAATAGCCTGCCCGGAGTGATATTCGGTTTGAACATGCATAGAGCGAAAAGCTGCGTGTCTGCCAGAAGAAAACGTATCAGAGATGGAAACTGATATAGGAACGGATCCGGGAAAGAAAACAGGAAAACGCTTAAATCTTAAATCAAAATAAAATGTCTGAATCTGAAAAGAGGATGACAGTAGAAATCATGTGGCGGTATTTGTGACAAACAGGTACCGCCATATATTTGTGCTGTTATCTCAGCTTGTGCTGACTGTCCCAAATAGCGCAAATTTCAGGAAAGGAGGCGATCATCTTCGTATAAAAGATAATACGCAGACACGAACAGATAACCATACACAAAAAAATCAGAAAGGAAGGATTTAAGAGAATGAACGTGAAAAAGAAAGCACGCAGGGTGATGTCCGGTTTACTGACTGCAGTAACGGTTCTATCGACGGTACTCTCTCCCGCTGTTGCCTATGCTTCTGATGATGCCGGATCTGTAAAAAAGATTCCGTATTATGAGGAGATCAAGGATCAGTTGGATGAAGATGAAGTGGTAACTGCAAAGGATTATGAGATCAAGGTTGGAGACAATTTCGATGTAAAGAGTGATTATACCGGTCTTACGATCCAGGATGACAGCAAAGTAAAAGTTACATTTCAGGAAGCAAAAGATACGGATGGAAATGACTTTTCTACCGATTATGCCAATTCCTATAAGGCAGTCTATTATGTAGAACCACAGACAACGGATCACCCAACCTACCAGATCAATCGAAAGATCGTGGTAAAAGAAGCGGATCAACAGAAAGATTCGCAGTCAGAAAGTTCTTCTGATCAGGATGCTGGTTCTTCCGATAAGACAGAAACAGAGGATTCTGAGGCTGACTCGTCTACAGAGGAAACTGATGCTGCTGACACGGAGAGCAAAACAGAACTGACAGAAAAAGAATTTGATGCAGAGATCGAAGCAACGGAGGATCAGGAGACCGTTGATCCGGAAACAGGGATCACACTCTCAGAGGTTATGCAGGAAGCTGTTGACCAGGAAGTTGCTCTTGCAGATCTTGAAGCAGGCGAAAGTATTACTTTTGATATGCCAATGATGCTTGCTTCCGGTGAAACAGGAACAAAATCAGTCACCGTCACAGCCGGCTCCTGGTACTATTACGCAGACTATGGATTAGGTTCTTATCTGACTTGTCCATATTATGTGAAATGGGGAAGCATCAATGCGACAGCATACTGTGTTGAACCATCGAAAAAAGGACCGGGAAATGGAACTTATACGATCCAGAAACTTGCCGATGGAAAGACACTTGCAAAGGTCTGCTATTACGGAACAAAAGCAAGTGATGAGAATGGTTTCTTCGATGAGAAACATCCGGATTTTCCGGCAGGAAAGAGATTCATCATTACCCATCTTGCAGCGGCTTATGCAAATGGATCCAGTGACTGGGCATCCGGAACCAATGCGACAGGAAAGAACCTGGCAATGGAACTTTATAACTATTGTGTAAATATGCCGGACATTCCGTCTGTAGATATGAGCTTTTCCGAATCTAATGTAAAGGCTTATGTGGAAGAAAACAGCCAGCGAACAAGTGTGATCACATTCAAAGCAGATAAACTGCAGACGATTACATTTAAGTTGCCAAGTGGTGTAAAGCTTGTAAATGTGTCAACCGGTAAAACAAGTGCTGCAGGAGCAAGTGTAGAAATCAGTGGAGGTACACAGTTTTATCTGACAGCACCACTTGATCAGGCAGAGAGCGTCAGTGCTACATTTTCTTCTCAGATGAAGGGAAGCATTGATAAAGAATACTCTGCTTACAAGATTGTAACAGGATCCGGAACACAGGATCTGGCTCTTGTTTTCGGTGAAGGTGTCGGAAATGAGAAATATGTGGATTTTAAAGTAACCTGGACAAAAGAATGTAAGGTATCCATTGTAAAGAAAGACCAGGATACAGGCAATGCACTGGCTGGTGCAGTGTACGGGATCTATTCCGATGCTGCATGTACAAAGCTGATCGCAGAGATGCCTGAAACTGATCAGAATGGTGCTTCACAGCTTACAATGGAAAAGACACAGGAAGTTGTTTATCTGAAAGAAATCTCTGTTCCAACAGGGTATCAGATTGATACAAAGTCTTATAATGTGACTCTTGCTATCGGAAAGACAACGACCAAAAATGCAACGGATAAGCGAACAAATGCAAAGCTCAACATTGCAAAACAGGATGCTGAGACAGGCAATGAAGCCCAGGGAGACGCAACACTGGAAGGTGCGGTATATGGTCTTTATGCAAGAGAAGACATTGTTCATCCGGATGGAAGAACCGGAACAATCTATAAGAAAGACACCCTGATCACATCCCTGACAACGGATAAGAATGGCGAAGCTTCTGTATCAGATCTCTATCTTGGAAAGTATTATCTGAAAGAGCTTAGTGCTCCGGTGGGGTACGTACTGGATCCGACAGAACATGATGTGGACTGTACTTACGAAGGTGCTACTGTTCCGACAGTAGAAAGAACTTCTGTATGTAAAGAAACAGTCATTAAGCAGCCGTTCCAGATCATTAAAGCCGCAAACAATGGAAAGACCGATGCAGATCTTCTGCAGGGAGTCGGTTTTTCAGCATGGCTTGTCAGTGATCTGAAAGTAAAAGCAGATGGAAGTTATGATTTTGACTCAGCCAGACCAGTTGTACTGACTGCAGATGGTCAGACAGAAATGTTTACCGATGAAAAAGGATATGCAAGATCGATTCCGCTTCCATATGGAACTTATGTGGTAAGAGAAACCACAAGCAAACACAACTATGCACCGGTTGATGATTTTGTAGTGAAGATCACAGAGAATCATCCGGATACACCGCAGACATGGCGAGTGCTGCTGGATAAAGAATTCAAAGCAAAATTAAAGATCATCAAAAAGGATGCAGAAACACAGAAATCTGTACTCCTGGCTAATACTGAGTTCAAGGTATACGACCTGGATAATCAGAAATATGTGGAACAGACAACATCCTATCCGAAGCCAACGGTACACAAATCCTATTTCACAAATGAGGAAGGATACCTGGTACTGCCAAAGAATCTGAAACCTGGCAACTACCGGATTGAGGAAGTGACGGCACCCGATGGGTACACAATATCCAAAAACTATGTGACAGTTGCAGTTGATACAGATACTGCTTATCTGACCGATCCTGTCACAGGAGATGCAGTCATTGATGTGGAATATACCAATGCCCCGGTCAAAGGTCAGTTAAAGATCTATAAACAGGGTGAAGTGTTAAAGGGATTTGATAAGGACTTCCAGTATGAAATGGCTGGACTTGCAGGTGCTGAATTTGAAGTCTATGCGGCAGAGGATATCTATACTGCCGATTATCAGGTAGATGCAGATGGACAGAGAACTTTGTATTTTGCAAAGGATGCACTGGTAGCAACCGTCACAACGGATGCAGATGGTTATGCAACCGTAAAGAATCTTCCACTTGGCAGGTACTATGTTAAAGAGAAGAATGCACCGGACACTTATGTGTTAAATACCGTGCCGGAAAATGTCGAATTTGCTTATGCGGATCAGGATGCTGCAGTGATCGAGAAAGAAATCTCTGTCACAGATGAACGACAGAAAGTGTCGATTACTGTCGAAAAACAGGATGCTGAGACAGGCAATACAGTAGCCGGAGCAGTGTTCGGTATTTACAATGCAAAAGACATTCAGACGAAAGATGGAAAAGTGATCGTCAAAGCAGATACTCTTTTACAGGAAATGACTTCTGATGAAAAAGGTCAGGCAGCATGTACACTGGATCTTCCACTTGGAAGCTATTATGTAAAAGAACTGAAAGCACCAGATGGATTCGTATCTTCGGATGAAGTACTGAGATTTGATGCTTCTTATCAGGGGCAGGATGTACAGACAGTAACATTAAAATCCGTAAAGAAGAACCAGCCGACAACTGTTGAGATCACAAAATCAGATGCAACAACCGGTGTAGAACTGGATGGAGCTTATCTGAAAGTAACGGATAAAGATGGAAATATAGTAGATAGCTGGACATCTTCCAAAGATGCACCGCATGTGATCAAATATCTGAAGGTGGGTGAGACTTATACCCTACATGAAGAGTTTGCACCGCATGGTTATCTGGTAGCCAATGATGTGACATTCACAGTCAAAGATACCGGAGAGGTTCAGAAAGTGGAAATGAAGGACGAGGTACCGGTTGGTGAACTCATCATCAACAAAAAGGGAGAATTTCTGGATTCTGTTACACTGGCCGATAAGGTCAAAGGTGTGGTGGAACACATTTTCAACTATGTAACCGGAAAACTGACAGATGTTACGTTTGAAGTCTATGCTGAGGAAGACATTAAGGCTGCCGATGGCGTCAGTGACGATTACTATAAAAAGTATGAACTGATTGCAACGATCAAGACAGATGAAACCGGTATTGCAAAACTGGAAAATCTTCCACTTGGTAAATACTATGTGAAAGAAACAGGAACTGCTTACGGTCATGTACTGGATGGTGAGATCCGTCATGTAGATCTGACTTACGTGGATCAGGATACACCGGTTGTAGTCTATGACAAAGACTGGCAGAACAACCGTCAGAGAGTAGAAGTCAGTGTACTTAAGAAGGAAAAAGATTCTGACCGTACACTGGAAGGAGCTATCTTTGGATTATTTGCCAAAGAAGACATTAAGTCTGAGACAACTGGTAAAGTCCTGATCGAAGCCGATGAGATCATTGAACTGAAATCTACGGATGAAGAAGGAAAGATCACATTTGTTGCAGATCTTCCAATAGGAGCAACTTACTATGTAAAAGAGCTCTATGCACCGGACGGATTTGTAACCAACGATGAAGAAAAGGAATTTACCTTTGAGTATGCAGGTGAGGAGCAGCCGACTGTAACCTATGATTTTACCTTTGAAAATCAGCCAACTGTTGTAGAATTTACCAAATCCAGCCTGACAACCGGAAAAGAACTTCCAGGATGTAAGCTGAAAGTGGTAGATGCTGATGGAAATATCGTGGATGAATGGACTTCCGGTAAAGAAGCACATGTGATCCGTGAGCTGACTGTCGGAAAAGAATACACACTGGTTGAAACAAAACCGGCCGATGGTTATGTGACAGCTGAAAGCGTGAAATTCACGATCAAAGATACTGGCGATGTGCAGAAAGTCGAGATGAAGGATGATGTGACGAAGGTGAAAATCTCCAAACAGGATATCGCCGGAAAAGAACTTCCAGGAGCAAAACTCACAATCCTTGATCAGGATGGAAAAGTTGTCGAAAGCTGGACCAGTACAGAGAAAGCACATTATATCGAAATGCTTCCGATCGGAAAATACACTCTCCGTGAAGAAACAGCACCGGATGGCTATCTGGTTGCAAAAGATGTGGAATTCGAAGTAAAGGATACCGATGAAGTACAGCATGTAACCATGGTGGATGAGGAAAAACCGGCAGAAAAGACACCGGAAGGTGGAAAACCTGTCAGTAATTCACCAAAGACTGGGGATAACACCAATCTGTGGCTGTGGTTTATACTTTTCGGCATTGGTGCGACTGGTACAGGAGCCCTTGCATTTATGAGAAAAAAGAAACACTAATCAAATAAGAATGAGTGTTCATGGAAACCGAAAGGAATCTGTGGACGCTTTTTTAGATGGGAGAAACCATGAGAAATATCATTATTTTTGTTGCTCTTCTGGGAGCAGCGGCAATATTTACAGTTTTGTATTGTCTCATTGCTGCCGGAAGTCAGGCAGAGAAAAAACTGACAGAAATCATGAGAAAAGAGGAAGAACGGAATGAAGACAAATAAAGATCTAATTATAGAACCAAATGCAGCTATTGAGGGAAGAAAGTACAGCGAAGAAAAGCCATGGTCCTGCAAGTACTGTTACTGGTGGGAAGGTAAAAAGAAAGGCTGTAGCTTGAAACAGTGCCACTATCTGCTTTCGGAAAAGAAAAAAGCAGTAAAAACGACACCATGTAGTGGCTGTCCGTATGGAAAACATGTTCCATGTATCGGATATTGCATTGCCCGTCTTCATTCTGAAATGAAAGGAAAGAAAGGACGTGGGTAATTGCAGGAAGAAGTAAATCAGAAAGTAATCAGCTTGAGCATCCAAGGAGTCAAGATCACTGCCAGTGTGCTAAAAGCAGCCCTTCGGAAGTTCCTGGAAATGGATAACCGCAGGAAACAGAAAGCAACGCAGGTGAAAATGGCAGAAAAGACCGGACGGGCTCAGGAGAAAGGAAGGGAAAAAGCCCGAAAAAAGATTGAAAAGAAAAAGCCGCATGGAAAGCAGACCATCAAGCAGCTGAATGCACAGGGAGTACAGCTTTCCAACTTAAAGATCACAGATGAAAATATCAAATCCTTTGACCGTGTGGCAAGAAAATACGGAATTGATTACAGCCTGAAAAAAGAAGTTGGTGCGGATCCACCGAAATATCTGGTCTTCTTTAAGGCCAAAGATGTGGATGTGATGACAGCTGCTTTCCGGGAATATGCCGGAGTAGAACTGAAAAAGAAACAGGTGAAGAAACCATCCGTCAGAAAGAAACTGCAGAAATCTGTAGAAAGAAAAGCAAAGCACCGCCAGCGTGTGAAGCAGAGACAAAAATCCAGAGGTCAGGAACGATGATCCGGGAAAAATTACAGAAGATCCAGGTCAAGCGACTGGTGATCTTAAATCTCCCATATTTCTTTATCTTCTATGTAGCAGATAAAGGATCCTGGCTGTACCGGCATTGCCTGGGAGAAAGCATGGTTCAGAGACTTGGCGTGATGTTAGTCAATTTCCGACTGGCATTTTTAAGCTGGCTCCCAAGTATCGCTTTGCAGGATCTTACGGTAGGTGTTCTGGTTGCAGGTGCATTAAAACTGGTGGTCTACTATCGTTCTAAAAATGCAAAGAAGTTCCGGCAGGGTGTGGAGTATGGATCCGCAAGATGGGGAAATAGAAAAGATATCGAACCCTTCATGGATCCGGTCTTTGAAAACAATGTCATCCTCACAGAAACGGAACGTCTGACCATGAACAGCCGGCCAAAAGCCACAAAGTATGCCAGAAATAAAAATGTGATCGTCATCGGTGGTTCCGGATCCGGTAAGACAAGATTCTATGTGAAGCCCAATCTTATGCAGATGACGGACCACGTATCCTATGTGGTCACTGATCCAAAGGGTACGATCATCGTTGAATGCGGGAAGATGCTGGTAAATGGAGGATACCGGATCAAGGTATTAAATACGATCAACTTTAAAAAGTCCATGCATTATAATCCGTTCCATTATATCCGGAGTGAAAAAGACATCTTAAAGCTGGTCAATACCATTATCGCAAATACCAAGGGTGAGGGCGAAAAATCAACGGAAGATTTCTGGGTCAAGGCCGAGCGTCTTTTGTATTCTGCACTGATCGGATACATCTGGTATGAGGCACCGGAGGAAGAACAGAACTTTTCTACTTTGCTGGAATTTATCAACGCCAGTGAGACCAGGGAGGATGATGAAGAATTTAAAAATGCGGTGGATGAATTGTTTGAAGAACTGGAAGCAGAAAATCCGGAACACTTTGCAGTAAGGCAATATCGCAAGTACAAGCTTGCTGCCGGCAAAACTGCGAAGTCGATTTTGATTTCCTGTGGTGCCAGACTTGCACCATTTGACATTCAGGAACTAAGAGAAATCATGTCATATGACGAAATGGAACTGGATATGATCGGTGATCAGAGAACAGCTATGTTTGTCATCATCAGCGATACAGATGACACATTCAACTTTGTGGTAGCAATCATGTACACCCAGCTCTTTAACTTACTTTGTGATAAAGCGGATGATGAGCATGGAGGCAGGCTTCCTTATCATGTACGGCTGCTTCTTGATGAGTTCAGCAATATCGGACAGATTCCAAAATTCGACAAATTGATTGCTACGATCCGAAGCAGGGAAATCTCCGCTTCTATCATCTTGCAGTCACAATCTCAGCTGAAAACCATCTATAAGGATGCTGCTGAGACGATCACAGGTAACTGTGACACCGTTCTTTTCTTGGGTGGAAAGGAAAGTTCCACACTGAAAGAAATATCAGAAACCCTGGGAAAGGAAACCATTGATCTTTACAACACATCAGATACCAGAGGCAGCAACCGGTCCTATGGGCTGAACTATCAAAAGACTGGAAAAGAACTGATGAGTAGAGATGAGCTGGCGGTCATGGATGGAGAAAAATGTATCTTACAGCTTCGTGGAGTCCGGCCGTTTTTAAGCAACAAATATGACATCACAAAGCACAAACGGTACAAAGAGCTTGCCGATTTCAATAAGAATAATGCGTTTGATGTCGAAAAATATCTGGCACACCGACTGGTGATGTCGAAAGATACAGAATTTGAAATGTATGAAGTAACTGTAACACAAGAAGATGTATCAGCGATTGAAGCTGAGGAAGGTGAGGACTGATATGAAAGAAAGAATTCGAGCACCCTGCTACTACTGATAAGGGTACAAAAAGGTCTGAATAAAAGGGAAAGGAGTAGAGCCAAACGCTTACAGACCATAAGAAAAGCGTTTGTTCATACATTTGATTATGGCTTTTTTTAGCAGTGCAATCAATATCCTTCAGACACTGGTCGTTGCAATCGGTGCCGGTCTTGGTGTCTGGGGTGTAATCAACCTGATGGAAGGTTATGGAAACGACAACCCGGGTGCAAATGCTCATGTGCGGTAAAGTAACACACAAAAATTTGATAGACAACCGCCCATTATTCCGTTACTATTCTTCAATATGGATTGAGAAAACCTCTCTGATACAGTATAATAAAGTGTCAGGGAGGTATCTCTATGAAGGAAAAAATACTAATCATTGAAGATGATTTTACGATACAAACACAGCTTAAAACTCTTTTGTCTGGGAATGGATATGAAGTAGTTGCAGTTACGGATTTTTCCCAAACAATAGAGCAGTTAAAAGAAGCTGCGCCACATCTGGTTATTCTGGATATAAAACTTCCGGGGAATAACGGTTTTGAAATATGCTCGGGGATTCGCACCTTTTCAGATATTCCGATTGTATTTGTAACAAGCAGTAATACAGATATGGACGAACTGAACAGCATTATGCTGGGTGGAGATGCGTTTATCACAAAGCCTTATAATCCCGCTATTCTTCTTGCTAAAATTGCTGCATTGTTAAAGAAAGCCTACCGTTCCCCTCAAACAGAAATTTATATGTGGAGAGAAGCTACCCTGCATTTGGAGAGTAGCATGATAGAGTACAAAGGACAGAAAGCAGAATTGACAAAGAATGAATTGAAAATCCTCTACTACCTTTTTAAGAACGCTGGAAAAATCTGTTCCAGAAATGATATTGTGGATTTTCTTTGGGATAATCAGCTTTATGTTGATGATAATGCCCTAAGTGTCAATATTACCCGCATTCGTGACAAACTGGCAACAATCGGACTTGTAGATTTCATTAAAACAAAACACAGGCAAGGATATACATTATGAGTGGAAAACAATATTTGAAAAATCAACTCCCCGTTATTTTAATCAATCTGTTGGGTATGCTTGCCCTTGCCTTGTTCTTAATTGCAAGCGATAATCCTATCCAAACAGTCCTGTTTATTCTTGCGGTCTGGTCGATTGTCCTTGTTTTATCTTTGCTGGCATTTTATTTCTCACGAAAAAAATATCTGAATAAATTGCTCAATATGACGGAGCAATTAGAAGAACGATATTTATTGCCGGAAATCATGCAAGTGCCGGAAAGGGCTGATGAACAGGTTTTTTACCAGATTATGAAAATGGCTGAAAAATCTATGTTGGAACGGATTGGCGAAGTACAGAGGGAACGCAGGGAATATAAAGAATACATTGAACAATGGATACACGAAGTAAAAACACCAATTACAGCCATGAAGCTGCTGTGTGAGAATAACCGTTCTCCCTTTTCCAGAGAGGTATTGGCAGAGTTAGAGAATATCAATCAATATACAGAACAGGCGCTTTACTATGCCAGAAGTGAACACACTGAAAAAGACTATTCTGTCCGTGAAGTCAATTTATGCGATGTTGTGCATAGTGCAATCGCAGATAATAAGTATCTTTTGCGTCAAAGCAATATATCAATTCAGATAGACGATATAGAAACAAAAGTTTACACCGATGAAAAATGGGTGCGGTTCATCTTAAATCAGATTATCGGTAATGCAATCAAATACCATGCAGAGCAGCCTATTTTGCACTTTGGGGCGACAAAAACGAATGACAAGATTGTGCTATCTATCAGCGATAATGGGATAGGTATTCCTAAAAGTGATTTACCCCGTATTTTTGAAAAAGGATTTACAGGTCAGAATGGGCGAACCGGGAAAAATTCTACTGGAATTGGCTTATATCTTTGCAAGCGTCTATGTGATAAACTGGGAATAGGACTTACTGCTTATTCCGAAAACAGAGGAACAACGATTTCACTTATCTTTCAAATGAATGATTTTATTATCGGAGTGCAGGGCTGATAGGTTCTGCACTTCTTACATTTTTGTAAGAACTGTGTAAGAAAACTTGATACAAAAAATGATATACTCCATTTACAATATGGGTATGGAACAGTTAAGGAGGTTTATCCGATGAATACAATTTTGAAGCTGGAGCATATCCAGAAATATTATGGCAATGAGGGAAATATTACCAAAGCCATTAAAGATATTAGTTTTTCTGTGGAAGCCGGAGAATTTCTCGGAATTATGGGTGCGTCCGGTTCTGGAAAGACAACGCTGCTAAACTGTATTTCTACGATTGATACCGTAAGTGCAGGGCATATTTTTTTAGAGGGAACAGATATAACGGAAATCAACCCAAAATCCCTTGCCCGCTTTCGCAGAGAGAATTTAGGTTTTGTATTTCAAGACTTCAATTTGCTGGATACATTGACAATTTCAGAAAACATTGCACTGGCATTAGCAATCAATAAAGTCCCTGCCGGGAGTGTAGAACCCTGCATTTTGGATATAGCCGGAAAGCTGAATATCAGCGATATTCTAAACAAATATCCTTATCAGGTATCGGGCGGTCAAAAACAGCGTTGTGCCTGTGCAAGAGCAATTATCAACAATCCGAAACTCTTATTGGCAGATGAGCCAACAGGAGCATTAGACAGCCATTCCTCACAAATGCTGCTGTCTACCATTCAAAGTATCAATGAACAGCTTAGGGCGACAATTCTTATGGTAACCCATGACGCTTTTACCGCCAGCTATGCCAGCCGTATTCTTTTTTTGAAAGACGGAGAAATCTTTATGGAACTGCGCAAGGGCAACGACAGCAGAAGTGATTTTTTTGATAAAATTCTGAATGTCCTTACCATGATCGGAGGGGGACAGAGCCATGTATGCTAAACTTGTTTTCAGAAATGCAAAACGGTCTGTAAAAGACTATCTGGTCTACATTGTCACAATGACAATCTGTGTTACCTTGTTTTATGCGTTCTTGTCTATTTCCAGTAGTTATTATAGCCCGGATATAGGCAGCGAGTATGATTTTACGCTGTTAAGTGACGGAATGAAAATTGCAATCTGCATGATAACATTACTGTTGTTATTTTTGATACGGTTCGTCAATCATTATATGCTAAGACAGAAGCAAAAGGAGTTTGCTGTCCAGTCCATTATGGGAATGGAACAAAAAACCATTGGCAGGATTTTCTTTGCAGAAACACTGATTATGGGTATGTTTTCCATTTTGATTGGTATTTTTTGCGGTGTATTTTGCTCTCAATTCATTACCGCAATGCTCCTTACTGCTTATGGAAAGCCTTATGAAATCTCATGGACATTATTCCCGGATACCGTTTTGTTGACAGTGGTATTTTTTGTGGCAAGTTTTTTTGTGGTAGGAATTTTCAATACCCGTACCATTCAGAAAACAAAAATTATTGATATGCTTTCCGCAGAGAAAGAGAATGAGCCAGAGCTAAAAAAGAGCCGCTTCATTTCTGGTGTAGTAGTCCTCTTTGAAGTATTTACCGTATGGGGATTGATTACAGGAATACAAAAGGTCTGGTTTTATTATGACCCCCGCTTTGCGTTTTCAGTGCAGCTTATGTTTTGGGAAAATATTCTTTTTCCACTGCTTACTTTGCTGTGGTCGATATTTTGCATAATCAGAAAGAAAAAAAGAGAGTGTTTCATTGCTGGTTTGCTGATATGTTCTGTATTGAACGCTTTTACAGCAGCCAGTGTTGCAGCATTAACAAATAAATATTATCTGCCTTTAGGTGGCGGAACGCTCAATCAATATCTGCTTTTTGTCTTGATTGACTTACTTTTCTTCATTTGTGCCTTCATTTATCTTACCAGTGGTTTGATTGTAGCATGGAAAGAAAAATCGCCGGAACACCGATACCATGAGGAAGCACTTTTCTTTTTCGGGCAGATTACCTCAAAGCTGAATACGACCAGCAATACTATGGCAGTCATTTGTATCACTTTGGCATTAGCAATTTTCATGTTCGTTGCAGCCCCTATTTTGACGGGCTGGTCGTCTGGCTATTTGGATATACGCTCTATGTATGATGTACAGGTATATTCAAAATACAATGATGTTTATGAAGAAGAAAATCTGCCACGGGACAGTTATGAAATCATTACTGATTTTCTGACAGAACATAAAATAGATACAGACTATGATTGCACTTTCAATCTATATCTGCCAGAGAAAGACGATTTTCACAACAGACAGAAATATGATTTTCCGATTGTGGCAATTTCTTTAAGTGATTATAACACCATACGGGAAATGTTGGGTTATGAGCAGATTATTCTGGGAAAAGATGAATTTACAACACAATGGAAAACAATCGCCACCGAGGAAGAACGGGATAGCTTTTTGAAAGAGCATACCAGCATTATGACAGACGCAGGAGAATTGACTCTTTCCGAGCAGTCCTATTATGAGGATCCGATTGGAGAAACAGCATACAATTCCTATACAGATATACTCTATGTACTTCCAGACAGTATTTGTAAAAAGTTGTTGCCCGTAATAAAAAACCGCTATATCACAACAGAAGAAAACATCTCCTATGAAAATGCAAGGGAACTGGAAAAACTTTTTACAGAGGAATACCCAGAGCAAGCAGAAAACGGTGTTATGTATGGAATACGGTTCAGCACATTACAGAGGAATAGTACAATAGCAAATAATTTCGTTTTACGGGCTGCAATGATTTATGGTGCTGTTGTATTGATGATTATATGTCTTACCGTACTTTCCTTGCAACAACTCTTAGACGCAGGACAATATAAATATCGCTTCTCTGTACTCCGAAAATTGGGGGTGGAAGAAAAGCATATCGGAAAACTGATTTTGCAACAATTAAGTGTTTGGTTTGGGCTTCCAATTATCACAGCAATCATTGTAGCTGCTATTGTAATAGCTTACTTTATCCAAACCATATCAGCAGAAATTTCAGCCTATATCGGGTTCGGTGCAGTGATGTTACAAATAGGGGCAACAATGGGGATTTTGGCAATTTTATTGATTTGTTACTTCATAAGTACATGGATTATTTTTAGGCGTTCTGTTAATCCATAGTGAGTGCAATTTATAGCAAACCCAGCCGAGCCAGTCAACGGCAAGTAAATGGGCTACGCCCACCGTTGACAGCCCCGCCTGTCCTTGCTGGTGGGTAATCAAGGGGCGACAGCAAAAAGTGCTGCCGCCCTTTCCCATAATTGAAGAAAGGGGGATTTTCCATGACCGAACAGGAAGCCTATCAAGAACATATCCGCTATACCCATGATACCTATTGCCGGATTGTTA
>OGUJ01000929.1_pt1 | contig 19591 bp, 17 predicted proteins | sample 1573661 | NCBI WGS metagenome assembly OGUJ01 (sample SAMEA2581933, study PRJEB24529) | metagenome | biome: Human gut stool | place: China | collected 2011
GCATAATCAGCTGGCCAAAGGCGCTGGCTGCTCCGCCGATGGGGGGCGCAATGATCCAGGCCGCTCCCACGCCCACAAGGATGGTGACGATGGGCGTCACCAGGATGTCCACCTTCGTCTCCTTGCTGACGGCCTTGCCCACCTCAGCGGCGATGATAGCCACGAACAGCACGGCCAGCGGTCCGCCCGCCCCGCCCAGGGCGTTGCAGGCATAGCCCACCGTCACCAGGGAGAACAGCACCATAGGCGGCGCCTGGAGAGCGTAGCCGATGGCCACCGCCATAGCCGCCCCGCTCATGGCCGAGGCGTATCCCCCCACTTCGATGAGGAACTCCATCCCCAGCTGCTGGCCCAGCGTCTTGACGATGGTGCCGATGAGCAGGGAGCAGAACAGGCCCTGGGCCATGGCTCCCAGGGCGTCGATGCCATACCGCTTGGCTGAGATCTCAATGTTTTTGCGCTTTAAAAACGCGCGGAGCTTTTCCATTTCTCTCACCTTTTTTCGTGATAGTCCCGCACCTGCCGGCAAAAAGGCTATACAGGTGTCAAGACACTTGTATAGCCTATTATAGCGGCTCTATCCTGTTTGTCAACGAAAACTTTTCCCTCCGGCAGTCAAGCCCCGCCCGACCGCAGCTCACCACAGCCGCTCCTTCGAATCATCCCGGCGTCCCCATCCTCCAGGTCAGGGCCGCCCCCCGGGCAGCCTTGGTCAGACCGATCACCTTTTCCAGCCGGGGAAAAAAGGTATCCTGGGCCAGCTCCGCCAGCTTCTCTTCCTTCTCGGCGCGCTCCTCCTCTGTATCCGTCCAGTCCGGCCCGGTATTCATCGGCTCCGAGTACCAATCTGTGTACATGGAGTCCGGATAGGAGTAACTCTCCACCAGGTGCAGCCCCTCCCTCCCCGGCCCGGGCAGGATGAGCAGGCCGTCCTTGGGGGAGGCAAGCAGGGCATTGCGCAGCTCCAGGTCCCGCAGCACCAGCTTGGTAAAGGACCGGTCTGTGGTGGTGATGGTCCGGCCCCGGGTCACCTCCGGGCAGCCATAGTCCTCGTGGAGGTCCGGTCCGGAGGGCAGCTTCTCCAGTCCCCGGTCCAGGACGCCCAGCACCGTGTTGAGGCCGGTGGACATGGCACTTTTGGGGCGGATGCGCAGCTCATAGTCCCGCTCCAGATGGATCGCCAGCCGGACGCGGATGGAGGTCGTAGTGTACCGGCCATTGCTCTCCCCCACCGTCCGGATGATGAGCGGTTCGTCCCGGTAGCTCAGCACCAGCTCCCCGTCCCAGTCTGCTGCCCGGCTGCCCATAAATACGCCCCCCTTCTCCTTTTGATAGGCGTAAAGCATCTCGTTCCAGCTCATAAGTCCGCTCCTTTCCCGCTCCCGCCGGGTCTCATGCCCGCCGGAACTGCTTCTCCAGGTCCTTTCGGGTCAGCTCGATGGCCACCGGCCGGCCGTGGGGGCAGTATTTGACCTCTCCCCGCATGACGGCTCCCGCCACCTTCTCCAGCTCCTGGGGACTGGTGCGCCAGCCCCCCTTGATGGCCGCCTTGCAGGCCATGGTGTGGAGCAGCTCGTCCCGGGCGGCGGAGGGGTCCGCCCGCCCGGTGGTGAGCAGCCTGCCCCCGATCTCCAGCAGGGTGTCCTCGATGTCCCCCGGGTCCACGTCAAAGGGGGCCTGCCGCACCACCAGCGCCCCCCCGCCGAAGTCCTCGGCGTAGAAGCCGAACTCCTCCAGCAGCGGCAGGTTGGCCAGCAGGGCGGCCCCCTCCTCCGCCGGGGGATGGAGGGTGACCGGGGTGAGCAGGGTCTGCACCATGGGGGTGTAGCCCTCCGCCTTCATGCGGTCGAAGTTCATCCGCTCGTGGGCAGCGTGCTTGTCGATGAACAGGATGGTGTCCCCCTGCTCTACGATAATATAGGTGTTCAGCACCTCCCCGGCAATGCGCCATGGGGCCGCCTCTCCCTCAGGCTCAGGCTCCGCCGGGGCGGAGATCTGGGGCGCGGGCCCCTCCTCCAGGGCCGGAGCCGGGCCCGGGTCTGGTGCAGGCGTCTCCGCCGGCGCGGGGGCGGGGCGCTCCGTTCGGGTCCCGGCCAGGAGGTCGAAGTCCTCCGGCGCCATCCGGTCGTGGCAGGTCATCCCGCCCTGGGCTTCACCGGGGCAGGCGGGGGCCGGGGCCTCCCCGGTCTTCCGCTCCCCGGGGGCGGTCATTTCTCCAGAGATCGGGCCCCTGGGGTGGGGAGGCTCCGCCGGGGCGGGCTGGGGTGTGCGCTCCCGCTGCTGGGGCGAGAGGAAAGAGGCGGCGGAGGGCATCCGGGACAGGCCGGGCACCTCCCGACGGCTGTAGGTCACGTCGTGGAGGGGCAGCTCCCCGGCGGACAGCCTGGTCTGGTTGGGGGTCACGGTGTCGTGGGCCCGGGGCTTCTCCAGCGCCACGGCGGGGCGGACATGGTCCCGCTCCAGGGCGGAGAGGACCGCGTGGTACACCGCGCTGAACACCCCCCGCTCGCTGCCGAACTTCACCTCCGTCTTGGCCGGGTGCACATTCACGTCCACCGCGCTGAGCCTGGTGGTCAGATGGAGGACACAGCCGGGAAATTTGCCCACCATCTTCTGATTCTGGTAGGCCTCCTCCAGGGCGGCCATCATCAGCCGGGACTTCACCTGCCGCCCATTGACGAAGAAGAACTGCCAGTTCCGGCTGGCCCGGCAGCAGGAGGGCTGGGAGACGAAGCCGGACACGGACATGCCCTCGTCCGAGCTGTCCACCTGGGTGAAGCCCAGGGCCAGATCCCGGCCCAGCACCGCGTAGACGGCGGAGCGCAGCTGTCCGTCCCCGGGGGTGGCCAGCTCCTGCTTTCCGTCCCGGAGGAATTTCACTGCCACCTCCGGGTGGGACAGGGCCACCCGCTGGACCACGCCGAATACGGCGGCCCCCTCGGCGGCGTCCTTTTTCATGAACTTCAGCCGGGCGGGGGTGTTGTAGAACAGGTCCCGCACCACCATGGTGGTGCCCAGGGGGCAGCCCGCCTCCTCCACCGGCCCGGCCACGCCCCCCTCCAGGGACAGGGAGGCCCCCAGCGGGGCATCCTGGGTGCGGCTCATCACGTCGATGCGGGAGACGGCGGAAATGGCGGCCAGTGCCTCCCCCCGGAACCCCAGGGTGCCGATGGCCTCCAGGTCATACTCCGTGCGCAGCTTGCTGGTGGCGTGGCGGAGGAAGGCGGTCTTCATCTGGGGGGCCGGGATGCCGCAGCCGTCATCGGTGACCCGGAGGAAAGTGAGGCCGCCGTGGGCGATCTCCACGGTCACCGATCTCGCCCCCGCGTCGATGGCGTTTTCCATCAGCTCCTTGGCCACGCTGGCCGGCCGCTCCACCACCTCGCCGGCGGCGATCAGGTCGGCAACGTGGGGATCTAACACTTGGATCTCAGGCATAGAGCACCTCCAGAAATTCAAAGCTCCGCTCCTGCGGGCCGTTTTTGGTCATAATAGTCAGAATACAGATCCCGGGACGGGGCCGGGCCTCCCCCGCCCCTTATCCCATAAGGTCCAGCCGGACAGAATCCGGGTCCACAAAGGCCCGCCCCGGCCGGTCCGGGTCCAGCCAAACGAGGACCTCCGCCCCCTCCTGGGGCTCCCCCCACAGCAGGCCGGTGGACACGGTATAGTCCCGGCCGCCCCAGGTGTACCCGCACACCGCGCTCCAGGGCGAGTTCCGGCCCGGGACATTGACAAAGGACTGGGTGTTCCAGGTCACGAAGATGTGGTGGCGGACCGAGCGGACGGTGCCGGAGACCGCCGTGCCCTCCCGCCGCAGCCGCGCCTGACTCCGCCGCCGGGCCAGGCAGGCCAGGGCGCACCCGCCCCCCGCCACCAGCAGGGCGGCCCCTATGGGCAGGAAGGCCCAGTCGGGCCCCGCGCCCCCCACCGGGATGTCCCACAGCAGGACGGCCCCGCCGAACAGGAGGAAAAACGCCCCCATCAGTCCCAGCACCCAGGCGCACAGCTCCGCCCGAGAATTTGGACGCCCCATGCCGCTCACCTCCTCTTTCATCCGGGCCTCTCCGCCCCGCCTCAGCTCTCCTGCAGGTCCTGCTTCAGCTCCGCCAGCAGGTTGAGGGCCTCGATGGGGGACAGGATGTTCACATCGGTCATCCGGAGCTTTTTCAGCACCGTCTGGCTGCCCAGGTCCATCAGGGAGACCTGCTCCCCGTCCGCCGGAAGGGCCGGTCCCCCGGCGGGGAGGACGCCGCTCCCCGACTCCAGCTCCTCCAGGATGGTCCGGGCCCGCCGAATGACCCGGTCGGGCACCCCGGCCAGCTTGGCCACCTCGATGCCGTAGCTCTGGTCCGCGCCCCCCCGGACGATCTTCCGCAGGAAGATCAGGTCGTTCCCCCGCTTCTTGGCGGCGATGTTGTAGTTCTTCACCCCGGGGATCTCCCCCTCCAGGGCGGTGAGCTCGTGGTAGTGGGTGGCGAACAGGGTCTTAGCCCCCAGCCGTTTCCGGTCGGCGCAGTACTCCAGCACCGCCCGGGCGATGGCCATACCGTCATAGGTGGAGGTCCCCCGGCCGATCTCGTCCAGGATGAGCAGGGAGCGGGCGGTGGCGTTCTTCAGCAGTCCGGCCACCTCGTTCATCTCCACCATGAAGGTGGACTGTCCGGAGGAGAGGTCGTCGCTGGCCCCGATGCGGGTGAACACCCGGTCCACCACGCCGATGCGGGCGGAGCGGGCGGGGACGAAGGAGCCCATCTGGGCCATGAGGACGATGAGGGCCACCTGGCGCATGTAGGTGGACTTGCCCGCCATGTTGGGGCCGGTGATGATGGCGCACAGGTCCTCTCCGCTGTCCATGTGGGTGTCGTTGGGGACAAAGGGGGTGCCGGCGGGGAGCACCTTCTCCACCACCGGGTGGCGCCCCTCGGAGATGCTCAGGGAGTCGGAGCCGTCCACCTGGGGCATGCAGTAGCCGTTGACGGCGGCCACCACCGCGAAGGAGGTGAGCACATCCACCTGGGCCACGGCGGCGGCAGCCTTCTGGATCTGGGCCACGTGGGCGCAGGTCTGCTCCTTCAGCTGGCAGAAGAGCTGGTACTCCAGGGCCACCACCTTGTCCTGGGCGGAGAGGATGGTGTGCTCCAGGTCCTTCAGCTCCTGGCTGATGTACCGCTCGGCGTTGACGGTGGTCTGCTTCCGGGCCCAGTCGGGGGGCACCAGCCCGGTCTGGGACTTGGCCACCTCGATGTAGTAGCCGAACACCTTGTTGTAGCTCACCTTCATGTTCTTGATGCCGGTCTGCTCCTTGGTCCGGGTCTCCAGGTCGGCCAGCATCTCTGCCCCGTGGTCGATCACGTTGCGCAGGCGGTCCACCTCCTCGCTGTACCCCGGACGGATGAACTTGCCCTCCCGGACGGAGAAGGGGGGCTCGTCCACCAGGGCCTGCTGGAGCAGGTCCCGCAGCTGGGGCAGGTCGTCCAGCTCCTCCCGCAGGGACTGGAGCAGGGCGGAGGGGCAGCCCTCCAGCAGCTCCCGCAGCCGGGGCAGCCTGCCCAGTCCGGCGGACAGGGCGGCCAGGTCCCGGCCCCCGGCGGTTCCGTACACCACCCTGCCGATCAGGCGCTCCAGGTCGGTGATCTCCTTCAGGCAGAGCACTACCTCCTCCCGGGTGATGATGTCCTCCACCAGATCGCTCACCGCCTGCTGCCGGCGGTTGATCTGCACCGGGGAGAGGAGGGGGCGCTCCATCCATCCCCGGATCAGCCGCCGCCCCATGGCGGTGCGTGTCTTGTCCAGCACCCACAGCAGGGAGCCCTTCTTCTCCTTGCCCCGCAGGGTCTCGGTGAGCTCCAGGGTCTGCCGGGCGTTCAGGTCCAGCTCCATGAACTGGCCCGCGGTGTAGCAGGTGAGGGCGGCGATGTGGCTCAGGTCGGTCTTCTGGGTCTCGTACAGGTAGGAGAGCAGCCCCCCGGCGCACTGCACACAGGCCTGGTCCTCCGGGGGCAGGCTGTCCAGCCCGGTGCGGAACTGCTTTTGCACCAAGGGCAGGGCGGCCTCATAGCGGAAGCGGGCCTCCCCCCCGTTCTCACAGCGGCAGTCCAGCCGCTCCCGCAGGAACTGGGGCAGGCCCTCCAGGCTCCAGGCCCCGTCGGAGAGCACCGCCTCCCGGGGAGAGAAGCGGCCCAGCTCGTTTTTCAGGTGGTCCATGGCCTCCGCCCCCGCCGGAAAGGAGGTGACATAGAACTCGCCGGTAGAGATGTCGCACAGGCACAGCCCCAGCGCCCGGGAGTCGGCGTACACCCCGCCGATGTAGTTGTTTTTCCCCTCCTCCAGCATGGAGGAGTCGATGAGGGTGCCGGGGGTGATGATGCGGATGATGTCCCGGTCCACCAGCCCCTTGGCCAGGGCCGGGTCCTCGGTCTGCTCGCAGATGGCCACCTTGTAGCCCTTGGCGATGAGGCGGGCGATGTAGCTCTCGCAGGAGTGGTAGGGCACGCCGCACATGGGGGTGCGCTCCTCCGGGGGCTTGTTCCGGTCCCGGGTGGTGAGCGTCAGGTCCAGCTCCCGGGAGACCAGCTTGGCGTCCTCGTTGAACATCTCATAAAAATCCCCCAGCCGGAAAAAGAGGATGGAGTCGGGATACCGCTCCTTCATCTCCAGGTATTGGCGCATCATGGGGGTGATCTCAGCCATATCGGCACCGCCTTTCGGTAAAATAAAAGTAAAAAGTGCAAAATCCTGTGGAAAGTGTGGAAAAGTACAACGAAACAGACAGGAGGCGCACTAACCGCCAGCGCGCCTCCCGGGGGTCAGCTCTCCTCCGGCCCCCCCTGGTCGCTCCGTCCCGCCAGATAGTCCAGGGTGACCCCGTAAAAATCCGCCATCCGGATCAGGGTGGACAGTTGGGGTTCCTGCTGACCGTGTTCATACCTCTGATAGGTGCGGAGGGGCACATCCAGCGCCTTTGCCGCATCTTTCTGCAACAGTTTCTTGGTCTCTTTCAGTTCCTGAAGCCGCGTTGAAAACGTCGCCATTTACACACCTCGTATTGACATGCCATTTTTGGCATGTTATAATCAAAATACGATAACCCGCAGAAGGGAGCGCTATTGTTTATGACTTCTTTTTGGGACCACTTATATCAATACGCCCAGGAACATCTGGTCGTCCGCTATCTCCAGGAGGAGCCCACCGGCTACGGCCGGCTCTCCATCCAGACGGACGCCCGCCGGCGGGGGCTGGAGGACCTGCTGCGGGGCCCCGCCGCCCGCTCCTTCCGCCGCCTCTGGGAGGAGCAGCAGGAGCTGCACAGCCTGGAGGAGCAGGCCCTCTTCCGGGCCGGGCTGTCCATGGGCCTGGCCCTGGGCGGCCGGGTCCGGGACTTGGAGTAGCCCCGCCTCCCGTCCCCCTGCGGGGCCCTTGGGGCGGGGGCTCCCCCCTCACTCCGCCAGCTCCCCGAACAGGGACCAGGTGTTGGCGTCGGTGATCCGCACCTGCCGGAACTGGCCGATCAGCTCCGCCGGGCCGTCCAGCCGCACCAGCCGGTTGCCCGGCGTGCGGGCGGCCAGGGGATACCGGGCGTCCCCGCTGTCCCCGTCGATCAGGCAGCGCAGGGTCTTCCCCACATAGGCCGCGTGCTTCTCCGCGGAGATCTGGTTCTGGAGGTCCACCAGGCGCTGGAAGTTGGCCTGCTTCTGCTGGTGGGGCATGGGGTCGTCCATCTGGGCGGCGGGGGTCCCCACCCGTGGGGAGAAGATAAAGGTGAACAGGGCGTCGAACCGCACCTGCTCCAGCAGGGACAGGGTCTCCTCAAACTCCTCCGTGGTCTCCCCGGGAAAGCCCACGATCACGTCGGAGGTGAGCACGATGTCCGGGATGAGCTCCTTCAGCCGCCGCACCTCGTCCAGGTACTGCGCCCGGTCATAGTGGCGGTTCATGGCCCGGAGCACCCGGTCATTGCCCGCCTGGAAGGGCAGGTGGAGCACCGGGGCCACCTTCCCGCACCGGGCCATGGTCTCGAACAGCTTCTGGGTGGCATCCTTGGGGTGGGAGGTCATAAAGCGGATCAGGAAGTCCCCGGGCACGGCGTTCACCCGCTCCAGCAGGTCTGCGAAGTCCAGGGGCTCCTCCAGGTCCTTGCCGTAGGAGTTCACGTTCTGGCCCAGCAGGGTGATGTCCCGGTACCCCTCCGCCGCCAGCTGCTCCACCTCGGCCAGGATGTCCTCCGGCCTGCGGGAGCGCTCCCGGCCCCGCACATAGGGCACGATGCAGTAGGAGCAGAAGTTGTTGCACCCGTACATGATGGACACCCAGGCCTTTACCCGGTCCTGCCGCACCACCGGGATACCCTCGGCAATGGAGCCGGGGTCGTCGGCGTTGGAGAAGATCCGCCCCCGCTGGGTCAGCAGGGTGTGGATATACTCCGGGAATTTCCATAAAACGTGGGGGCCGAACACCAGGTCCACATGGCGAAAGGACTGCCGCACCTTCTCGGCCACATGGGCCTCCTGGGCCATACAGCCGCACAGGCAGATGATCTGCTCCGGGTTGCGGCGCTTCACATGGACCAGCGCCCCCAGGTTGCCCAGCACCCGCTGCTCCGCATGCTCCCGGATGGCGCAGGTGTTGAGCACGATGATCTGGGCCTGCTCCTCGTCCTGGGTGAAGCCGTAGCCCATCTCCCGGAGATAGCCCCGGATGCGCTCGGAGTCCGCCTCGTTCTGCTGGCAGCCGTAGGTGTCCACAAAGGCCAGGGGCTGGGCGGGCCGGGCGGCGCTGAGGGCCGCGACCTCCCGGCAGTACTGGAGCTGGCGGGAGATGTCCTCCGGGGAAATTCGGGTGGTCTGCTGTCTCATAGATCGCAACCTCCTGAGGGGGATTTGATGGTCGTCCGGCCCCTCCTGCTGCATGGAGACACCGATCGAATAATCATACCATTTTTCCCGAAAAAGCACAAGGCCGGACTTTTGCTTTTCGCCGCTTTTCCACCCGGTCCCCGCAGGGCGCGGCTCTCCGCCCCTCCCTGGAAAAATGCGGGCCCCCTCGCGGTTTTCCGTTGCGTTTCTCTCAAAAGGGTGATAGAATGAATCGTTAAATGGTTACACTGGAGGGAGACGTATCTCTCTCCTTCCCAACAGAGAGAAAAAGGGGGCTGTGCCATGCGGGTGCTGGTCATTGAGAAGGCGGCCGTAAAGCAGAACATCAGGGTGGTGAAGCGCCGTGCCGGAGGGGCCGCCGTCTACGGCGTCCTCTCGGGAGACGCCGGGGGCGCCGGCATCGCCGAGATGGCCGAGCTGCTCCGGGCCGAGGGCATCGGCCGCTTCGCCGTCAGCGAGGCGGAGGAGGCCGAGGCGCTGCGGAAGGCCGGCTTTGTGGACGAGGAGATCCTCATGCTCCGCTCCACCACCGACCGGGAGGTGCTGGAGCGGCTGGTGGACCTGAACGTGGTGTGCACCATCTCCTCCGTGGACACGGGCCTGGCCCTCAACGCCCTGGCGGAGAACCGCTCCACCGTGGCCGAGGCCCACATCCAGGTGGACACCGGCATGGGCTTCGGCGGCTTCCTGGTGGGGGAGCCGGAGAAGATCCTGCTGGCCTACCGCTCCCTGCCCAACGTGGCCCTGTCCGGCATTTACACCCAGATCCACGCCGCCCCAGCCGGCCAGGAGGCGGAGCACCAGCTCCAGCAGTTCCAGCGGGTGCTGGACGCCATCCACGCCGCCGGCTTTGAGACCGGCACCGTCCACGCCGCGGGGTCCTACGCCCTGATGCACTGCGATCTTGCCCGCATGGACGCGGTGCGGGCGGGCTCGGTCCTGCTGGGCCGCTGCCGCCGCACCAAAGACGACGGGCTCTCCACCGTAGGCCACGGGGAGGCTGGCATTGCCGAGATGCGCTGGCTGCCCAAGGGGCACACCGTGGGTGCGGAAAAGACCGCCGTTTTGAAAGCGCCCACCCGGGTAGCGGTGGTCCCTGTGGGCTATCAGCACGGCTTCGGGGTGGAGCGGCCCCGTCCCGCCGGCCTGCTGGGCACCCTGGGCCGCTGGCGGCGGGGCAGGCGGCTTTATGTCCGGGTGAACGGCCAGCGGGCCCGGGTCATCGGCTCTGTGGGCGTGAGCGAGACCCTGGTGGATGTCACCGATCTGAAGTGCTCCGCCGGAGATGTGGTCTCCTTCGACCTGGACCCCATGTACGCCCGGGGCTGTGTCCGCCAGTACCGGTGATCCTCCCTGCGATTTCAAGAAAAAGGTGTTTGATATGTCCAGAACGGTGTCTTTTCAGCCGCTGCTCTTCGGCGGCGATATCAATGTTTACAGTGTGGCCCGTGCCTTTCACGAGGCCTATGGGGTGAAGAGCGTGGCCTTCGGCAAGTTCCACACCTTCCCCTGTGCCTTCAGCTCCATCATCGACTACCGCACCTGCCCCGACAATGAGGACCCCGCCGTCTTCCTCTCCAATGTAGAGAAGGTGGCCCTGGAGTTCTCCCACAAGACCGTCATCGTCCTGGGCTGCGGGGACAGCTATGTGCAGCTGTGCGCCCACCTGAAGGACCAGTTTCCCCGAAACGTGGTGGCCCCCTACATCGACGGCGCCCTGCTGGACCGCCTCATCAACAAGGAGCACTTCTACGAGCTGTGCGACCAGCACGGCATCGACCACCCGGCCACCTTTATCTACGACGGCTCCATGGGCCACGACTTCACCCTGCCCTTCGGCCCCCCCTATGTGGCCAAGCCGGCCGACAGCGTGGCCTACTGGGAGCACGAATTCGAGGGGGTGAAGAAGGTCTTCATCTGTCAGACCTGGGAGGAGCTGCTCCATGCTCTGGACCTGGTGTACGCCTCCGGCTACCCCGACCATATGGTGATCCAGGAGTTCATCCCCGGAGACGACACCTACATGCGGGTGATGACCAACTACTCCGACCGCAGCGGCCAGGTGAAGCTGATGTGCCTGGGCCATGTGCTGCTGGAGGAGCACTCCCCCCACGGCATCGGCAACCACGCCGTCATCATCACCGAGTACGACGAGGCCCTTTCCCTGAAGATCAAACAGCTGCTGGAGGAGCTGCATTACACCGGCTTCTCCAACTTTGACATCAAGTACGACAGCCGGGACGGCAAGTACAAGCTCTTCGAGATCAACTGCCGCCAGGGGCGCAGCAATTACTACGTCACTGGCGCGGGATACAACATCGCCAAGCTGCTGGTGGAGGACCGGATCGAACACCGGGAGCTGCCCTTCGTCATCACCAAAAACCACGCCCTGTGGCGGATGGTTCCCAAAAAGGTGGCCTTCAAATTCATCCCCAAGGCATATCACCCCCAGATGAAGGCCCTGATCCGGGCGGGGGCGTCCACCCACAGCCTGGAGTACCACCGGGACTATACCCCGGCCCGCATCTGGCGGGTATGGAAGACCCACATCGGCAACATGGTCCGCTTTGACCGCCACAACAAGGTCCCGGAGAACTGAGCAGACTGGAGGGAAGCCATGTCAACTGTCAAGACCCGCGGCGCCAAGGGCGCCAGAGAGCCCCGGGAGCCCAAGCTGGGCGTGCTGGGGGGGATGGGGCCCCAGGCCACCCAGGTGTTCTATCAGTACGTGCTGGACCGGACAGAGGCCTCCTGCGACCAGGAGCATCTGCCCGCCCTGATCCTGTCTGACACCGGGGTCCCGGACCGGACCGCCTCCATCCTCACCGGGAACACCGAGCCTATGTACCAGCGCCTGCTGGCCGACGCCCGCCTGCTGGAGGAGTGCGGCTGCACCGTCATCGCCATCCCCTGCAACACCTCCCACTACTTCGTGGACCGCATCCAGCAGGAGATCGGCATCCCCATCCTCCACATGATCCGGGAGACCGCCCGGACCTTGGTGGCCCAGGGGAAGCGCCGCCCCGCCATCCTTGCCACCGACGGCACCATCCGCACCGGCCTGTATCAGAAGGAGTGCGCCGCCTTCGGCCTGGAGGCCGCCCCTCCGGAGCCCGCTGTCCAGCGTCTGGTCATGTCCATCATCTACGAGGAGATCAAACGGGGGGAGCGGGGCAGCCGGGAGAAATTTGCCCAGATCGACCGCGCTCTGGCCTCCATGGGCTGTGACTGCGCCATTCTGGGCTGCACCGAGCTGTCCGTCTTCCGCAGCTACCACAGCCTGCCCCCCTTCTACGTGGACGCCATGGAGGTGCTGGCCGAGCTGGCCGTCGTCCGCTGCGGCAAACAGCTGCGCACCATCTAAGAAAACATCTCCGGGGCGGTGCCTGCCCACGCCCGCCGTTGGAACGTACTCCGCAAATTGAAAATGGGGGTGGCGCCCCCATCCACACATGACAACACCAGGAGGTTTGCTCTATGGATCTCACGCCCCACACCCTGGGCGAATACTGCGCCCTGCTGGAGCCCCAGCTGGCCGCTCCTCTGCCCGAGGGGCTGGACCTGTCCCAGTCCGTCGCCCTGGTCTCCTGCGACAGCCAGGAGGTGGTCCCCGGCACTCTCTTTCTGTGCAAGGGCGCCCACTTCAAGGAGGCCTATCTGTCCCAGGCCGCCCAGCGGGGCGCGGTGGCCTATGTGAGCCAGACCCCCTACCCTGCCGTGGATCTGCCCTGCATCCTGGTGTCCGACATGCGCCAGGTGATGGCCCCCCTGGCCGACCGGTACTACGGCCATCCCTCCGGGCTCCTGTCGGTCATCGGCATCACCGGCACCAAGGGCAAGTCCTCCACCGCCTATTATCTGAAGTATATCCTGGATGAGTATCTGGCGGAGCAGGGCGGGCCGGAGAGCGGCATCATCTCCTCCATCGACACCTACGACGGCTCGGAGCGCTTCGAGTCCCACCTCACCACGCCGGAGCCCCTGGATCTCCAGCGGCACTTTGCCCACGCGGTGGCGGCCGGCATCCCCTACCTCACCATGGAGGTGTCCAGCCAGGCGCTGAAGTACCACCGCACCCTGTGCACCCGCTTCGCCGCCGCCTGCTTCCTGAACATCGGCCTGGACCACATCTCCCCCATCGAGCACCCCGACTTTGAGGACTACTTCTCCTCCAAGCTGCGGATCTTCGCCCAGGCGGAGGTGGGGTGCGTCAATCTGGACTGCGAACACGCCGGCCGGGTGCTGGCCGCCGCCCAGGCGGGCAGCCGCCAGGTCATCACCTTCTCCCAGAAGGACCCGGAGGCGGACATCTATGCCTCCCAGGTACGCAAGCGGGGCAACGACATCCTGTTCCGGGTGCGTTCCCGCCGCTTTTCCCGGGAGTTCCGGCTGACCATGCCCGGCCTGTTCAACGTGGAGAACGCCCTGGCCGCCATCGCGGTGTGCGAGGGGCTGAACATCCCGGAGCGGGCCGTCTATGTGGGGCTGATGAAGGCCCGGGTCCCCGGCCGCATGGAGGTGTACACCAATGCGGACAGCCACATCGTGGCCATCGTGGACTACGCCCACAACCGCATGTCCTTCGAGACCCTGTTCCGCTCCGTTCAAACGGAGTACCCCGGCCGCCGGGTGGTCACCGTGTTCGGCTGTCCGGGGAAAAAGGCCCTGGACCGCCGGCGGGACCTGGGGGAGATCTCCGGCCGCTGCTCCGACCTGGTGGTGCTGACGGAGGAGGACTCCGGGGAGGAGGACACCCTCTCCATCTGCCGGGAGATCGCCTCCTATGTGGAGGCCCAGGGCTGCGACTACTCCATCGAGCCCAACCGGGGGGAGGCCATCCGCCAGGCGGTGCTGGGCTGCCGGGAGCCCTCCGTCCTCCTCATCACCGGCAAGGGGGCGGAGACCCGCCAGAAGCGGGGCACCGAGTATATCGACACCCCCTCTGACGTGGACTATGTCCAGTCCTTTCTTCAGGAGTACGACGTGCGCCACGGCCTGGACGGCATGGAGAAGGTGCGCTCCCTGCTGTCCATTCTGCCCATCCTCAAGCGGGACGAGGGCCGGACCGTTGTGGTGAAATACGGCGGCTCTGCCCTGGGGGCGGAGGCGGCCACCGACACCACCCTCCAGGACGTGGCCGCCCTGCGCATGGTGGGTGTCCGGGTGGTGCTGGTCCACGGCGGCGGCAAGCACATCACCGCCCTGCTGGACAAGCTCCAGGTGCCCACCCGTTTCGAGAACGGCTACCGCTATACCGACCAGGCGGTGCTGGAGACGGCGGAAATGGCCCTCTCCGCCCAGGTAAACAAGGCCATCGTCTCCCGTCTGAGCCAGCTGGAGGTGTCTGCCGTAGGCCTGTCCGGCAAGGACGGCGGCCTGCTCACCGCTGTGGAGAAGGACCCGGCCCTGGGCCGGGTGGGGTCCATCACCCGGGTGGAGCCCCGTATCCTTCAGACCCTGCTGGACGGGGACTTCCTGCCGGTGGTCTCCCCCATCGCCGCGGGGGAGGACGGCGGCGGCTTCAACTGCAATGCCGACGACGCGGCCCGGGCGGTGGCGGCGGCTCTGGGGGCGGACAAGCTGATCTTCCTCACCGACACCGCCGGGGTGCTTATCGACAGCCACAACAGCAAGACTGCCGTCCCCCACATGGATGTGAAGCGGGCGGAGGAGCTGATCGACACCGGGCTCATTGCCGGAGGCATGGTGCCCAAGGTGCGGGGCTGTATCCAGGCCATCCGCGCCGGGGTGGGCGAGGTGTCCATCCTGGACGGCCGGGTGGAGCACGCCCTGCTGCTGGAGATGCTTAACCAGCGGGTCCAGGGGACCACCATCACCGGCTGACCCCCGTTCAAAAGAAAACGGGGCTGTCTTTTCCGCTTTTTCCACAAGCTGAAACGGCGCCCCCGCCTGTGGCGGGGGCGCCGTCTATTTCAATTTTCAAGGTCCGGCTGGCGGGTGGAGGTCCGCCGGCCGGGCCGGTTTTCATTGGCTCTGTGCTCTCTTTACAGGATCGCGTCCAGGATCACGTCTTCCAGCTGGAGGGGGTCCAGCTGGCCCCGGTTGCACCGATCGGCCAGCCGGTCCATCTCTCCCCGGTCAATGGAGACGTCCCGGTACTGCGCTACCGGCGGCGCGTCTTTCCTGTCCCGCCGATAGCAGTCGATCCCGTACACCTGCCGTGCCCCTGCCTCCTGAAAGGTCATCTGGCACTCATTCGGGCGGTAGAGATACTGCATGAGTCCCTCTCACCTCGCTTTTCAACACATCTAAACTGATATTTGATTCGCTGGCGATATGGATCACCGTGGACAGCTTGGGGTTGACCCGGCCGGCCTCCATGTCCAGATAGTGCCGGGGGGACACCCCGCACCGCTCGGCCGCTTCCTCCTGGGTCAGCTCGTTCTCCCTCCTCCAGGTGTACAGGAGCCTGGAAAAGCGCCATTTCAGCGCCATCAGCTCCCCGCCGGTCTGAAGGATCAGCCCGTCCTCCGGCCCGCACCCGTCTGCCACAGAAGCAGCACAGACAGGACCAGAACGGTCTGTCCGCTCCACCTCCGTGTTACCAGCGGGGCGAGTCCGCTCCATATGGTGTACCATCCGTCATCTTTTGGCCGTCACCTCGTTGGTGTAGACGGAGCGGAGGTCCCCGCCGCCGTTCCGCTCGGCGTACACACCAACCAGGGCACGGTAGTCCCGTCCGATGACCGTATCCTCAAAATCGAAGGTCCCGTAGTATGCCGGAGTATCCTGCTCGTACATCTCCAGCTCTTCCTTCGTATATTTTTTCAGTGTCGTCCAGGTCTTTCCTCCGTCATCGGACTCCTGAACGGTGATATAGCTGACCCCCACCTCGTCGGAGGTGCGGACCGCCTCCACATCCGCGTGGATGCGGACCACGCCGTCGCTCTTCGCGGTGGCCCACACACTGTATATGGCCAAATAGTCGCTGGCACGGGCAAAGGCGGTGGTCATCAGCAGTCCGGCCAGCATGGCACAGGCCAGCAGCACGGCGCAGCCGCGGGAAATCTTCTTTTTCATCGGTTCTCTTTCCTCTCTGTTCTCTTTTCTAAGTATAGATGGAGTCGATCATCTGCTCCAGCTCCTCCTCCGTCACATCTCCTATAATTGACACTATATTGAGCCCATTGGTCCATGATGCGGTATAAATTGCTCTGTTTTGAGCAAGAGAATGTTCCACACCGCCTCTAATGTATTTTACATCCTGCTGTCCGTTCTCTTTCTCAACGGATATTCTATCCAACTCTTCCTTCGAGTTGTAGTTTCTGACCGTAACTTGTACAGCTTTTTCTTCACATTGATATACTGCCATAATCCTTATAAAATCAGGGTCTACATCAATGTCAATCCTCTCAGTCTCAAACCCCTCCGGCACCCACTTGGGCGCCAGCGGCTCGGTGATGCCATACGCATCCAGCGCCTCCTGCAGAGAGGTGAACTCCAGCTCCTCCAGGGGCGGCTGGGCAGAGGTCTGGCCGGACTGGCTGGCCCCGGGGGGGACGATCTGAAGCGTGCCCTGGGTCAGATGGACCACGGACTCCCACAGCCTGGAACTGCCGGCCATGCTCCCCAGGCCAAAGAGGACGGCGACCACGGCGGCAGCGATCAGTGTGCGCGGAAAATGGCGGAAACGGCGGAGGCCGGCAGGACGGGACACTGCCGCTTGGGCCGCCGGCTCCTCCGGCGGCGTGGACCTGCTTTCCTCGCCGGCGCGCTCCTCCAGGAACCGCTGGAGGGATGCCTCCGGGTCCAGTTCCAGGCCCAGGGGCTCCTTCTCCTCCAGGACGTCCAGATAGAGGCGGATCAGCTCCGGGTCACAGCTCTGATCCGTCATCTCCTCCATCCGCGCGTCCAATTCCTCCAGGATCTCGCCGGCAGATAAATTTTCCAGATGCCGCTGGATTAAAACCAAGTCCCCACTCCCCCCGTCCGGCGGGGCGACTCGCTTTTCCGACATCTCGACACCTCCTTACTTTTTATATCCTTAAAAAACTTCATTTCGTTACAGGTTCCCCAAAGTTTCTTCAAATTTTTTCAGCTTCTCCCTCAGACGAAACAGGCGCACCCGGCACTGGATCTCCGTCATGCCCATCTTTTCCGCGATCTCCTGATAGCGGTAGCCCTCCAGCCGGAGGCGCACGATCCGCCGGTCCGCCCGGGATGTGTCGGGCGGAAGGTAGTCACTCAGATACAGCCTCCGCTCCACAGGTGCCGCAGGCGGGTGGGCCAGCTCGTCCAGCGGCACCGTGCGGACCTTCTCCATGTCCTCCCGCATCTTCTTGAGTTTGATCTTCAGGGCCTCCCAGAGCCAGCCCCTGGGATTTGGATGGTGCTTCACCCGCTGTCCCTGCTCCCAGTTCTTCCAACATTCCGCGAATGTGTCCTGCGCCACGTCCTCCGCCAGGCCGATATCGCCCAGCCTGCGCGCGGAGTAGGCCGTAATTTGCTCCAACATCTCCAGGTAAATCCTGGAAAACAGCGGATCACAGTCAAAATCCGACACTTTTTACCCTCCCTTCACACAATTGGCGGGGTCCATCATATCATACCTCCCCGCGCTTTTCAATGACTCGGGCCGGAAACAGCCCCATCCACATAAAATCGCCGTTTTCCCTTGTAAATTAGCGGAAAAGCATCTATAATGGACAAAAGAATACCCGGGACGCCCGCGGCGCCCTGGAGTCACAGAAAATGGAGAGGATCACCTATGAACCGCACCACCATCGCCGCCATCTTCGCCGACCAGGACAAGCTGGGCGGAAAGACGGTCACCGTCTGCGGCTGGGCCCGGACCATCCGGGACATGAAGACCTTCGGCTTTATCGAACTGAATGACGGCTCCTGCTTCAAAAATCTTCAGGTCGTCATGGACGCCAACATGCTGGACAACTACAAGGACATCGCCGGCCAGAACGTGGGGGCCGCCCTCATCATCACCGGCACCGTGGTCCTGACCCCCCAGGCCAAGCAGCCTCTGGAGGTTAAGGCCCAGACCATCGCTGTGGAGGGAGCCTCCACCCCCGACTACCCCCTTCAGAAAAAGCGCCACACTGTGGAGTATCTGCGCACCATCCAGCACCTGCGGCCCAGGACCAACCTGTTCTCCGCCGCCTTCCGGGTGCGCTCCGTGGCCGCTCACGCCATCCACTGCTTCTTCCAGGACCGGGGCTTCGTCTATGTCCACACCCCCATCATCACCGCCAGCGACTGCGAAGGGGCGGGCGAGATGTTCCAGGTGACCACCCTGGACCTGAACAACGTGCCCAAAAATCCCGACGGCACCGTGGACTATACCCAGGACTTCTTCGGCAAGCGGGCCAGCCTCACCGTCTCCGGCCAGCTCAACTGCGAGAACTTCGCCATGGCCTTCGGCAACGTGTACACCTTCGGCCCCACCTTCCGGGCGGAAAACTCCAACACCCAGCGCCACGCCGCCGAGTTCTGGATGATCGAGCCGGAGATGGCCTTTGCCGATCTGAACGACTACATGGACACCGCAGAAGCCATGATCAAGTATATCATCCGCACTGTGATGGAGAAGTGCCCCGATGAGATGAACTTCTTCAACTCCTTTGTGGACAAGGGCCTCAAGGAGCGGCTGGAGCACGTAGCCTCCTCTGACTTCGCCCGGGTGAGTTACACCGAGGCAGTGGAGCTTCTGAAGCAGAACAATGACAAATTCGACTACAAGGTGGAGTGGGGCGCCGACCTCCAGACCGAGCACGAGCGCTATCTGACGGAGCAGGTGTACCAGCGCCCCGTCTTTGTCACCGATTACCCCAAGGAGATCAAGGCCTTCTATATGCGCCAGAACGACGACGGAAAGACCGTGGCTGCGGCGGACTGCCTGGTCCCCGGCATTGGTGAGATCATCGGCGGCTCCCAGCGTGAGGAGCGGCTGGATGTGCTGGAGGCCCGCATCCAGGAGCTGGGCATGAATCCGGAGGACTACTGGTGGTACTGTGATCTGCGGCGGTACGGCTCCTGCCGGCACGCCGGCTTCGGCCTGGGCTTCGAGCGGATGGTCATGTACCTCACCGGCATCAGCAATATCCGGGACGTGGAGCTGCACCCGAGAACGGTGGGCAACGCGGAATTCTGATCGGCCCGTTTTGACCGGGACCGCCCCCGCAGGGGCGGTCCCGTCCTTTTTGTCTGGAGCCTTTTACTCCGCCAGCCGCTTTTCGTATTTCTTGAGCAGGTCCTCGATGGCCTCATCGAGCAGTCTGGATTTGGGGATCCGGGTCTTTTGAGCAAGGATATCAAAATCCTTCATCAGCTCATTTTTCAGGGAAGAGGTGAACCGGGTCCGGTTCACCAAAATTGCCTCAGCCATGCTGCGCCTCCTGCACCATTTTATTCTGCGCCCCATTCCGCTCTGCGCTCCCGGGGCGAAGTCTCCCTCTGCCGGTCCCCCTTGGCAGGGGCCTCAAAGGGGCGGGGTTCTCTCTGCCTTATAGTATATAGACAGCGGAGGGAAAAAACAAGGACTGAAATCACCAATTAGCGACACAAAATAACTCTTTATCAACAGGGGCCGGCGGAAAAAGGCGCCGGTACTGTCAAAAGAGTGACTGTGCCGCTTTTTGGAAAAAGCACCAGTCTGCCGTGCGCAGGGTTTGTGCGCCTGCGGCGGACAAACCCCACACTTACAGCCTGAGAAATGTAGATCGGAAGAGCGTCGTGTAGGGAAA
>OGUJ01000955.1_pt1 | contig 19294 bp, 23 predicted proteins | sample 1573661 | NCBI WGS metagenome assembly OGUJ01 (sample SAMEA2581933, study PRJEB24529) | metagenome | biome: Human gut stool | place: China | collected 2011
ATATGTTCCCCTTCAGTCAGAACGGCATCCAGGCCCTGGTCAAGGGGGGCGACACCATCGTCTATCATGCCGGACTGGTCATCCTGCCCGAGTATGACATGGCCGCCGCGGTGCTCACTTCCGGCGGGATCAGCACCTACAATCAGCTGGCCGCCGCCCGTATCCTTCTGGATGCCCTGGCTGAGCAGGGCGTCGAGGTGGAGGAGGAGGCCGCCCTCACCCCCGCCCAGCCCGCCCAGATGCCCGCCGAGCTGACCCAGCTCAGCGGCTGGTACGGCACCTCCACCGCCGCCGCCCAGCTCCAGATCACCGACGAGGGCGTGCTCACCCTTACCGGGATGGAGGGGACCTTCACCTACCGGGAGGACGGCAGTTTCCGGGACGAGAGCGATTCCGTCCTGCTCAAGCTGGTCCAGGAGGACAACGGGGAGACCTACCTCTATCAGAAGAGCTACGCCTCCATTCCCGGCCTGACCACCCTCTGTGTGGCCTCCTACGCCATGGAGCGCCTGCCCAGCTACCAGCCGGACGAGGCCACTCAGGCCGCCTGGGAGGCTAGAGAGGGCAAGATGTACGTTCAAACCAACGAGCGCTGGTCCTCCGCCTACTACGCCTTAAGCGGCGTCTTTGCCGCCGTCACCCTTCAGGGCAGCCCGGAGGGCTATCTGCTCACCAATCAGCTCACCGCCCCTGACACCGCCGCCCCAGTCCTTCAGATCCCCGGCACCGGAAGCCGGGACAGTGCCGTGATCCGTGTGCTGGATGTAGACGGCTGCGAGACCCTGGAGCTCAACGGCTCCCTCTATCAGGACGCAAGCTCCGTCTCCCCCATCTTCTCCGGGCCGGAGTCCTGGTGCATCATCCGCCCGGGGCAGACAGCCCGCTGGTACCGGACAGGCGAGGCCGCCGGCAGTCAGATGACGGTGGAGGTCCCGGAAAACGGCGGTTTCTATGTGTATGACGCCGCTCTGGGCCTCCAGGCCAGCTCCTGGCTCTATGGAGACACCACCGTTGTTCTTCCGGAAAACGGCTGGATCGTCTTCTCCGGCGAGGAGGGGGCCCAGTTCCACATCTATCTCTCACAACCCTGAGCAAACGCTCCGGCCGCCCTTCCGGCGTCCGGAGCGTTCCTTTTTTCTGTCAGCCGGACCGCACCGCCGGCCATAAAAACAGGCGCCGCCCCATGGGGCGGCGCCTGGATCGTGTCTGTGTCTTACTGCTTGGGCAGGGTGGTCTTGGGGGCGGCCGGCTTAGGGTCCTCGGTGTCGAACACCGTTTTCGCCGCGGCGGCCAGGCCCGCCAGGCCCTGGATCTCGCTGGGTACGATGATCTTGGTGGCCTTGCCGTTGGCGGCGGCGGTGAACGCCTCCAGGGCCTTGATCTTCAGCACGCCGTCGCCGGGGTTGGCCTCGTTGATGAGCTTAATGGCGTCAGCGGTGGCCTGCTGCACCTTCATGATGGCCTGGGCCTGGGCCTCGGCTTCCAGGATCTTAGCCTGCTTGGCGCCCTCAGCCTGAAGGATGGCGGCCTGCTTGGCCGCGTCAGCCCGCAGGATGGCGGACTGCTTCTCGCCCTCAGCCACCAGGATCTGGGACTGCTTCTGTCCCTCGGCCTGGAGGATGGACTCACGGCGCTCGCGCTCGGCCCGCATCTGCTTCTCCATGGACTCCTGAATGTCTCTGGGCGGCATGATGTTCTTCAGCTCCACCCGGTTGACCTTGATGCCCCAGTTGTCGGTGGCCTCGTCCAGAATGGCCCGCATCTGACCGTTGATGTGGTCTCGGCTGGTGAGGGACTGGTCCAGCTCCAAGTCACCGATGATGTTGCGCAGGGTGGTGGCAGTGAGGTTCTCAATGGCGGACATGGGATTCTCCACCCCATAGGTGTACAGCTTAGGGTCGGTGATCTGGAAATAGATCACCGTATCGATCTGCATGGTAACATTGTCCTTGGTGATGACGGGCTGGGGGGGAAAATCCACCACCTGCTCCTTCAGGGAAACATTCTTTGCAACCCGCTCAATGAACGGGATCTTGAAGTGCAGGCCCACGCCCCACACCCCCTGAAAGGCGCCCAGGCGTTCAATGACGAATGCGCGGGACTGCGGGACCACCCGGACGTTGGCGGCCAGCACCAGCAGCACCAGCACCACCAGGATGATGGGCACTAAAAACGAAAGAATACTATCCATGATCTCTCCTCCTTATAACAGCTCTACAAAAACCTTGACTCCCTCGATGCGGAGCACCTTGACCTCCCGCCCAGGCTGTATGACAACGTCATGGGCGGAGCGAGCGGTCCAGACCTGTCCCGAGATATTCACCAGGCCGCTCCCCTTCAGGTTGTCGATCTCCTCTGTGACCAGTGCTGTGGCACCGATGACCCGGTCCGCATTGGTGGCCTGGTAGCGGGGCGTCAGGAACTTCTTTGCCAAGGGGCGGACCAGCAGCAGGGTCACCCCGGACAGAGCCAGAAAGACCACCACCTGGAGCCACAGCGCCGCGCCAAAGCCTGCCGCGATCAGCGCACCCAGAGCACCCACCGCGAACCAAACGGAGGTCAGGCCCACAGTGATAGCCTCCCCCACCGCGAACACGATCAGGGCGATCAGCCAGAGCACAGTAAACGGTATGGGTATCATAGCACACTCCTTTCTGTTCCCATCCCGGGGGGCTGGAAAGAAAACTTCTTTCCTTGGATGACAGGATATCATATCTTACAAAAAATTGCTATGGTTTTCTCTCTTTTTTCTGTAAATAATTTCAGGATCGGGGGAGCGCCGCCTTTCCGCTCTATAAAGTATTTGCCTAATGGCGAAAAATCCGATATACTGTTTTTTACCAATCTCTCTCGACGCTTAAAGGAGAATCCCGCCCATGCCCATCGTTTCAGAACTTATCCTCTCCCTCATGCTCACTGCCTCCCTGTCCGCCGGAGCTCCCCTCTCTGCTCCGCCGGGCCTGGCCGTCTCCCTTCCTGCCATCACCGCTCAGGCGCAGCAGCTCCACACCCCCCTGATGATCCTCCACGCCGGCGGCGTCACCCCGGAGGGAGTGACGGGCAGCAACAGTCTGGAGGCGCTGGAACATTCCTACGAAAACGGCTTCCGGCTGCTGGAGCTGGACTTCTCCTGGACCTGCGACGGGGAACTGGTCTGCGTCCACGACTGGAACGCTTTCTATGGCCGCATCCTGGACACGGACTCCCCCACCCTGGCCCAGTTCGAGGCCGTCCGGGACAGCACCTACGGCTTCACTTCCCTGACCCTGGATCATCTGATCGCCTGGCTGAGGGAACACCCCGGCGTCTCCATCGTCACCGACATCAAGGAGGACTGCGCGGCGGGCGCAGCCCTGATCGCCCAGCGCTGCCCGGATCTGCGCAGCCGCTTCATCATTCAGATCTACCACCCGGAAGAATATGACCAGGTGGCAGATCTGGGCTTTGAGCACATCATCCTCACCGTGTATCAGATGTCCTGGTCCGAAAAGCAGGACACCGCCGCCCTGGTCCGCTTTGCTGCTGAACACCCCCTGGAGGGGATCACCTTCCCGGCAGAGCTGGCGAACACCCCAGGCTATGTGGAGGCGCTCCTGGAGGCCCAGGTCCCCCTCTTCGTCCACACGGTCAATGACCCGGCGGATCAGGCCGCCCTGGTCCGCCAGGGCATCTCGGGCATCTACACTGATCTCGGGGCGCCCGCCCCCCAGGAATAAGGAGAACCGCCATGGAAACTCTGAACTTTGCGATCCCCACCCTCTTCGGCCTGGAGGCCCTGGCTGCGGATGAGCTGCGCCGCCTGGGGCTGGACCAGGTGCGGGCGGAAAATGGCCGTGTCCTCTGCTCCGGCCGGCCCGGCGACATCCCGCGGATGGATCTAAATCTGCGCACCGGGGAGCGGGTGCTGCTGGTGCTGGGCACCTTCCCTGCCGGAGATTTCGACGCCCTGTTTGAGGGGACCCGTGCCCTCGCCTGGGAGCAGTTCATCCCCCGGGAGGGCCGGTTCCCTGTCAAGGGGCACTGCCTTAATTCCGCCCTCCATTCCGTGCCTGCCTGCCAATCCATTGTGAAAAAGGCGGCCGCCGCCCGTCTGGGGGATGCCTACGGCCTGAATACCCTCCCTGAGACCGGAGCGCTCTTCCAGATCCAGTTCTCCATCATGAAAGACACCGCCGTCCTGATGCTGGACACCTCGGGACCAGGGCTTTACAAGCGGGGCTACCGGGCCCACGGGGTGGACGCCCCCCTGCGGGAGACCCTGGCCGCCGCCATGGTGCTCCTCTCCCGCTACCGGGGGAGGGACCCCTTCTGCGACCCCTTCTGCGGCTCGGGCACCATCGCCATCGAGGCGGCCCTCATCGCCAAAAACCGGGCTCCGGGCCTGAACCGCTCCTTCTCCGCTCAGAAGTGGAGCTGGCTCCCCACTCAGGCCTGGATGGATGCCGCCGATGAGGCCCAGGACCGGGAGTTCCACGGGGACTATGAGATCTGGGGCGGCGATATCGACCCTGCCGCCGTGGAGCTGGCCCGGCACAACGCCCAGCTGGCCGAGGTGGACGACATTGTAAGGTTTGAAGCGGCGGACGCCCGCACCTTCCACTGGGGCGGGATGTACGGCCGGATCGTCACCAATCCTCCCTACGGCGAGCGCATTATGGAGCGCCGGGAGGCAGAGGAGCTGTACCGCGCCTTCGGAAAGGCATGGACCAAGTTCCCGGAGACCTGGAAGCTGTATCTGCTCTCCTCCCATACGGAGTTTGAGCGCACCTTTGGGAAGACGGCGGACAGGAAGCGGAAGTTATATAACGGAATGCTGAAATGTGACCTGTTCCTCTACGGCGTCAAATAGGAGGTGCATCATGGCATATCGTGTCAAAAAATTCCGGGGCTATCGGCGGATGCTCAGGAAGCTGATCCGGGTGGTAGAGGACTACCAGCCCGACTGGCGCCCGGACGAGGCGGATGGTCGGGAAGAATTTCTGGAGCTGGACCTGTACTCTCACCGGTTTTTCCACCCCCGTGGAAAGGGCCGGAAGGCCCTGTTTTCCGCCCTGCTGCGCAAGACGGAGGCCCTCATCGCCGCCAAGCCGGCGGACCTGCCCTTCTGCAAAATATTCCTCTTTATGCCTGGGGGAGACCTGGGCCAGGCGGAGATCGTCCTCATCTATGACCGGGAGCGGTTTCAGACCTTCTGGCTGCGCACCGACCCGGCGGATGGGCTTTGGACCCTCCAAAAGGACCGCTCTCTGCTGACGGAGCTGGGGCTGTCCTCCACGCTCCCGGAGCGGTGCGTGCTGGAGGAGTTCCACTGGGCGGGCTATGTGGAGCGGACGCTGATCTGGGGCTATGGGGAGCTGCCCTGACCCATCGGAGGTATTTATGAGGCACCTGTTCATCATCAACCCGGCGGCGGGCAGGCCGGAGAGCACCGCCCGGCTGGAGGCCCTGCTGTCCCGGCTGTCCTTTCCCCACGAGGTGGCCTATACCCGGGAGGCCGGGGACGCCCAACGGCTGGCGGCGACGGCGGTCCGGACGGGGGGGCCGGTGCGCATCTACGCCTGCGGCGGGGACGGCACCCTCAACGAGGTGGTCAACGGGGCGGCGGGCTTTGACAACGCCGCGGTCACCTGCGTGCCCAAGGGGACGGGCAACGACTTTCTCAAGCTGTTCGGCCCCCGCTTCCGGGAGCTGTTCAACGACCTGGAGGCCCTGGCCGCCGGCCCCCAGCGTGCCTTTGACCTGATGGACTGCAACGGCAAGCTGGGCCTGGACGTGGTGTGTGCCGGCGTGGACGCCCGCATCGCCGCGGGGGTGCACCGATATAAGGACCTGCGCTTTGTCTCCGGTATCGGCGCCTATCTTCTATCCCTGACGGAGCAGGTCATCTTCCGGGGCCTCTGCCGTCCCCTGACCATCCGTGCCGACGGCCTGGACTGGCAGGAGCGGCAGACCGCCATCCTGTGCATCTGCAACGGCAGGCACTACGGCGGCGGCTTCATGCCCGTGCCGGACGCCATGCCGGACGACGGTGTGCTGGATGTCCTGGCCGTGGGGGAGATCAGCCGCCTCACTTTCTTCCGCCTGGTGGGCAAGTACGCCCAGGGGCTCTACCGGCAGTACCCCCAATTTATCACCGACTGGCACGGCCAGTCCCTCTCCTTTTCCTCCCCCCGGGAGATCACCGTGGTGGTGGACGGCGAGGTCATGCGCGGGACCCGCTTCACCGTCCGCCTCTCCCCCTTGAAAATCAACTTTTTCTTCCCTGCGGGTGCCGATTATTCCCCCGAATTTTAGCACTCTTTTCTCCACTTTGTGAACGGACGGTAAACTTTTACGAAATTGCCCGCAATTTTTTGAAATTGGGGGTTGATTTTTTGTTTTAAAACGTTTATTATCATACTCGTGGTTGGCACTCAGTTTTATTGAGTGCTAACATCCCGAGAGTCCTGTCGGCCACAGTGTCGGCGCACTCTCCCCAACTCGTTTAATACCAATATCATATAAGGAGGAACCTGTTATGAAACTCAAGCCCTTAGCTGACCGCGTCATTCTGAAGATGGTGGAGGCCGAGGAGACCACCAAGGGCGGCATCATCCTCACCGGCGCCGCCAAGGAGAAGCCCGAGGTGGCCGAGGTCCTGGCTGTGGGCCCCGGCGGCATGGTGGACGGCAAGGAGGTCACTATGACCGTGAAGGTGGGAGACAAGGTCATCACCAGCAAGTATTCTGGCACCCAGGTAAAGATCGACGGCGAAGAGGTGACCATCGTCCGTCAGAACGATATCCTGGCCATTGTAGAGTGAAATTCAGCGACGGCAACTAGGAATGAGAAACGTCGGATCGATGAATTGCCTGAGGCGGCAGTCGATCCCAATGGCTACGGTAAAGCCGGACCGCCGCAATTCCTAAGTTCTAACTCCTAATTTCTGATTCAAACTAAGTCTTCTCTAAATTGGAGGTAATGTGTTATGGCTAAAATCATTTGCTACGGCGAGGAAGCCCGCAAGGCTCTGGAAAAGGGCGTGGACCAGCTGGCTGACACCGTCAAGATCACTCTGGGCCCCAAGGGCCGCAACGTGGTGCTAGACAAGAAGTTCGGCGCCCCCCTCATCACCAACGACGGCGTGACCATCGCCAAGGAGATCGAGCTGGAGGACCCCTTTGAGAACATGGGCGCCCAGCTGGTGAAGGAGGTCTCCACCAAGACCAATGACGTGGCCGGTGACGGCACCACCACTGCTACCCTGCTGGCCCAGGCTATCGTGAAGGAGGGCCTGAAGAACCTGGCCGCCGGCGCCAACCCCATGGTCATGAAGAAGGGCATCGCCAAGGCCACCGCCGCCGCCATCGAGGCCATGAAGGTCAACAGCCAGAAGGTCAACGGCTCCGCTGACATCGCCCGCGTGGGCGCTGTCTCCTCCGGCGACGAGGCCATCGGCCAGTTGATTGCCGAGGCCATGGAGAAGGTGGGCCACGACGGCGTCATCACCATCGAGGAGTCCAAAACTGCCGAGACCTACTCCGAGGTAGTGGAGGGCATGCAGTTCGACCGCGGCTATGTTACCCCCTACATGGTCACCGACACTGAGAAGATGGAGGCCAACCTGGACGACGCCCTCATCCTCATCACCGACAAGAAGATCTCCAATATCCAGGAGTTGCTGCCCGTTCTGGAGCAGGTGGTCCAGTCCGGCAAGAAGCTGCTGATCATCGCTGAGGATGTGGAGGGCGACGCCCTGTCCACCCTGATCGTCAACCGCCTGCGCGGCACCCTGAACGTGGTGTGCGTCAAGGCCCCCGGCTTCGGCGACCGCCGCAAGGAGATGCTCCAGGATATCGCCATCCTCACCGGCGGCACTGTGATCTCCTCCGACGTGGGCCTGGAGCTGAAGGAGGCCACTCTGGATCAGTTGGGTCAGGCCCGCCAGGTGAAGGTCACCAAGGAGAACACCACCATCGTCAACGGCGCCGGCAGTTCCGAAGAGATCAAGGCCCGCATCGGCCAGATCAAGAGCCAGATCGAAGTCACCACCTCCGACTACGACAAGGAGAAGCTCCAGGAGCGTCTGGCCAAGCTGGCTGGCGGCGTAGCCGTTATCAAGGTGGGCGCTGCCACCGAGGTGGAGATGAAGGAGAAGAAGCTGCGCATCGAGGACGCCCTGAACGCCACCCGCGCCGCTGTGGAAGAGGGCATCGTGGCCGGCGGCGGCACCGCCTACCTGAATGCCATCCCCGCCGTGGAGAAGCTTTACGCTGAGACTGAGGGCGACGAAAAGACCGGTCTGCAGATCGTGGCCCGCGCACTGACCGCCCCCGTGAAGCAGATCGCTGCCAACGCCGGCATTGATGGCTCTGTGGTGCTGGAGAAGATCCGCGAGTCCGGCAAGGTGGGCTACGGTTTCGACGCCTACAACGAGGTCTACTGCGACATGATCCCCACTGGCATTGTTGACCCCACCAAGGTGACCCGCTCCGCTCTGGAGAACGCCGCCTCTATTGCCTCTACTCTCCTGACCACCGAATCCCTGGTGGCCGATAAGCCTCAGCCTCCCGCACCTGCAGCCCCCGCCGCTCCCGACATGGGCGGCATGTACTAAAAACAGGCATAAATCCCGTGAGAATATGATAGAATCGGTTGATTCGCTATAAAATTTCACCATTATTTAGCGAAAAAGTTTGAATTATTTTGAGCTTACACACCGTTTACACACAATGTTTTTACGGGAATGCTACTAGTACGGTAACAGAAAGGCCGACACTCATTTGATTTGGGTGTCGGTCTTTTTTGTTTATATTTAAACTCCCCAGGGGGCGATTCCCTGAGGAGTTTTTGAAAGTGCACATTCAAATTTCTATCATTTGTTCCATGCAGTCCATGCACATGATTCTGACTGTTTTCGTGGCTCTCACGCTGCAACCACATTTCGGACATTGCAGCTTTCTTGTGCTGCTGGGTCGCTTTCCGCCGCCGGTCGTTTCCGCTCCGGTTTGGGCTGTACCGCTGGCCCCTGTGCGAATGATGGGGGGTAAACTGCCACGCCCAATTTTGATTTCATTCCAGCCTTTTGAAAGTGCATATTCAACGAGCTTATCGCTTGGGGTGGTATTCCATCCGTATTGTCCACAGGGGATACAGACAAGCCCCCGCCGCTCAGCCTCGGCCTTGAATCTCTTGTTGTGGTATTTCCCTCCCCGACTGACTTCCTTAATCCCGTTTTCCCGGCAATACAGATGGACCATTTCATGGAGCATTGTGTCTAGGGTTTCTTCAATCGGATAGTTTAGGACCTCGGCGGCAATGTTCAGTTCATAGGCTCCACCGTCTTTACGCTGCCATACCTTGCTGGTGGTACAGTGTCCATAGGTCCCCGGTTTACTTTGTACCGTAATAATGGGAATGGGCAGTTCATTTTGAAAAAAGTCTGTATTTAATGCGTTATAGATATGCTCTAATTGGCTGACGGCCCGGCTCATTTTTGTGGTCTGTTTCATAGGATCAACTCCTTTTTTCTATACCTAATTATACACCCCCGTATATAAAAAGTAAATATACCACAGTATATATATGTGTAGAATATATACCACCGTAATTGTGCACCTTGACATATACCGCCGTATATGCTAAGCTATAAAAAATGAGGTGATTTTATGGCATATTCTGAGGCACAAAAAAACGCAACTCTCAAATATAGAAAAGAGAGTTACGCTCGAATCAGCTTAGATTTGAAGAAGGAGAAGAAAGAAAAGTATAAGGCCCAAGCCGCTGCCCATGGTATGAGCTTAAACGCCTATATCATTAGCCTGTTGGAAGCAGACGGTGAAAAAGAAGAATCTTGAAAGTGCACATTCAAAACCCTATCCCCCTCAGGGGATCACAGCGACGGAATATCCCACGGGGACCAGCCCTCTATTTTTGCCCAAACCTACGGCGGGGATATTCCATGGAGCGGAACCAACCTTATTCCCCGCCTTGCACCCAGCTTTCCGTACAGCACCCAGACCCCACCCGTGGCGGGCCACCCAGCCGCCGTCACCACACACAGCCACCCTCTGAACAACAAAAAAACGGCCCTTTTCGGACCGTTTCAAATGACCTTGCAATCTTTCCCGTTATGGAGTAAAATAGTGCCATCGAGATAAATAGAGGCAGGGTATAAGGGGTTGCCGCCCCTCATACCCCTATGCAGGAGATGTCCCCTCCCACACAATAGCATTTCGCTACGCCTTTTCTCATTATAGCCGCTTTGGGTTCATTTTACAAGGTGGTTCTAATGGGCTTTGTGTCGTACCTCAATGCGGTGTAGGGAAACCTGCACCGCTTTTATTTATCTCGGCGGAAACGCCCAACGGGGGACCGGGAGCAATCCCACCCCCTGCGGGCCGGACCGTTGAGAGGAAATAAAAACCGTCACCGTGACGGCACAGGAGGAAACCATCATGAAAAAGGCTTTACTATTTGGCCTGTCCCTATCCCTGGCCCTGTCCTTGACCGCCTGCGGTGGTTCCAGCGACAACGCCGCCGACAGCACCCAGGACACCAATACCCCGGAAGTCACCCAGCCCGTGGACACCAGCACCCCCGAGGTAGAGCAGACCACGCAAACCACCCAGGAAACACCTGCTGTTGAGGAGACACCCACAGTTGAGGAAACCCCTGCACCAGAAGTTGAAGCACAGCCAGAGGTTCAGCTCTTTACTGATTGTAATGAAACGGTGTATGCCACAACAACGGTGAATGTCCGTGATACATATAGTACCTCTGGTAATAAAGTAGGCAGCTTAACCAAGGCCCAATCCGTCACCCGTACCGGCACCGGCCAAGGTGAAGCAGCTGGTTGGAGCCGCATAGAGTTTAATGGTCAAGTAGCCTATGTCAATTCCGATTACCTCAGCACCACCAAACCCCAAGTAAGCACCAGTAGTGGTAGTGGTGGTAGCAGTAGTAATTCGGGTAGTACTCAGACCAGTAAGCCAAGCACCAGTAAGCCAAGTACCTCAACTGGTAGTAGCCAGAGCAGCAAACCCAGTAATTCAACTGGTTCAAGCACTGGTAACACTGGAAAGCCCTTCACTCCAACAACAGATGGAGATTGGGTAACTGGATATGAGACTTTAGATGAGGATGACCTTGGAGATCCCAGCGAGGTTTTTGATGAAAGCAATGTCGGTGGTTGGTATGACCCGTCAACTGGAGAGTTCTTTCAGTCACTACCGGATTAAGCCCTCCGCGCCCTTGGCGCCACCGGCACACACCCCATCGCTTGACGCCGTGGTGATTTTTGAAATACCCATATTTTAACAGGTTCTTTCAGGAGGCCCCCAAACCGGGGGCCTCTTTTTTTGACTTGTATATATGAATTTTTTGTAAACAATCAAAAAATCCTCTTGACATACCGTTTTTACACGCTCGCTCACTTTTTTAGGGACGTATATACCAAAAAGGCGGAACGTACCCGACTTTTTTGACAACGCTGTCGTAAAAATGCCATTTGCTATAATGTGGCCACAACGTTGAATTTAAAAGAACGGAGGAAAATCCGGGCCCGGTCAATAGTGACCGAAATGAAAGTCAAGTACAATTTCGCAAATGGAGACTGTGTTGAGTTAGAGGTTGAAGAAAAGTTCGGAAAATACATTGAAAATTCTCGCAAGCGGGAAAGCAATAAGGGTAGACATTATCGCCGCAAAAATATTTCTTTGGAGGGAGTCGTTTATGAAGGACGTGAGTTCTCTTGTAGCGATACATACTTTGATGATCTAGAGCAAGCAGAAGAGCAGGGTCGGATAAAGAAAATGCTTTCCGAGCTAACAGAGATTCAACGCCGCCGTTGTGTGCAGTTGGCTAAGGGAATGAGTATGCAGGAGATTGCCAGACAAGAAGGGGTTGCTGTTCAGTCCGTCCATGAATCCATAGTTGCCGCCCAAAAAAAATTAAAAAAATATCGGAAACACCCCTGATAAACACCTCCCTAAATGTCCGTATAGTGAGGGGGACAGGCCCTCCGGGGCCTCCCCCCTCTCCCTCCCGACAAAGTGCCACCTCTATGGTGAACGGAGCTAGCGCACCAAGGGAGAGCAATATTTAAATAGGAGGCAATATATTCATGGGTAAGATTATAGGAATTGTGGATGTTTCTTTCCAGGCAAAAGATGGGAGCCAAATAACTGGAAAAACCTTCCATACTGTGGAGCAAGTACCTCAAGGCCAAGGCGTTGGTGAGCGGACAGATCATTTCTTTTTATCCAGTGCCAGGCTTGCTGCGTTGACCTTTAAGCCGGCCCTTGGAGTCACCGTAGAGCCGTTATACTCCAAGTTCGGCAAGGTCACCAGCCTTGTTCTGGTTGATCCGTTGGACGCTGGACCGGGGGTAGATATTGACTGATGACTGTTCAGAAAGCTATTGAGATCTTTCTGACGGCCTGGAGGTCAACCTGGGACCCGTCTCTAGAGGTTATGACCTGGCCCCGCTACCCATACAGGGAGTTGGGGCCGAGTCAGAACCCAGATGGCTCTGTGTCGCTAAGCGTATCAAAGAGGGGGTTTGGATACAAGCGCAAAAAAAGTATCAGGCCCCGTGAGCCTCCTGCCGCTGATGTGCGGAGTATTCAGGAAGTTTTGAATCTGGCTCTGCCTGCTGGATTTCGTATCCGTGAGGTCCAGGACCAGGGCAAAAAAATATTAATCGTAATGGAGGAAATTAACCATGAAAAATTTTGAGGAGCTGGCGGGTGGCTTGCAGCGTAGCCTCGCCCGTGGTATTGGTTCTATCGCTGCTTCTTATCAATGCTATTTGGCTAGGGCAAATGCTCTGGCGGTAGCTCAGGCCCGCACCGCTGAGGAGATCCAGTTCGTCGCAAACTGGATGGCAACTTTTGCTTATCTTCTGTGGTACGCCATTGGTGCTACCAATGAGCTGACCCATTTGGTAGTCCCTGCATCTTTTGAGGACCTGTACATAGAACAGCCGGTCCGCCGTGGCAATAACGGAGTTCTTGTGCTCCGTTTTTCCGGGTGGTGCCGCCCTGGGTTTGATATGGAAGTTAAATCCCTCAGGTACATACTTAACATCGAAATGGGAAATCTGTGCGCTCGCTATGGACTGCCTCGTATAAGGGTACACGTTCAGCGTAGAGAGCATAATCGTGTGCTTTTTGCGCTGGTTTTTGCAGAGGACGAAGCCAGCGCCAGGGAGAAAAAAGTAAATGTTGAGAAAATCAAGATTTAACAGTGAGGATCTGGCTGTTATCGGCAAGGTTCTAGCCACCCTGGGGGAGTTGGGGATTACCCTGCTCCTCCAGGACCCGGTCCCCGTCATGTGGGATTATGGTCCCCATCGGTTGTACCAATGGGAGGCTATCACCCGTGATGACGAGCCAGTGGATTCCAAAGCCATTCAAGTTCTGTTGACCGCTGTCAATTCTGTGGGTCAGTTTAAGCCCCAAGTTTACAGCGTCGAGGACTATTCCACCGAATATGGTAATTTCACACGTTACTTTATTACGGTGTTTATATAATAGGGCGGCACATCAGTTCCCCATTGGTCCCATAATCGTGTTGGCCCCAAGCCAACACCAAGGGGGTGAGCGAGCGGCGCAGGCGAAGGCCGGAGCTGCCGCCCACCCCCTTGTCAGTTGTAAGGCCCCCGTCATGTGCCGCCCGGTCAGATGCCTCCCCTATCTAGTAGGAGGCATCTCATGTACTTTAGAACAGTTAGGGGGTGAATCCCATAAACTACCACAATCCTGTTGAGACGGACGATGGCTTGATACTCAGCATTGATAATGTAGTTCTTGATATTTACATCTCTGCACCAAAAGCCAGGGATTCCCTCATGGCTTTACTGGACAAGCTGCCGATTCAATACGCCGTCGACATTCAGCACTGGAATAGCTATCGTCCAGGCACATACAGAGAACAATTTTCCATAAAGCATCAGGACGGAACTTCCTTTTGGTTGGGGGCTGTCCTGAATGGCAGGAAACCGGAGTGGGGGAAGGTCCGTTTAGACTTCAATCCAAACAAAGTCGCCGGTCACGCTGTGTTTGTCAAACTGTTGTCGTTCCTGTTGGAGAGTACCCGGCCCATGCACCGGACGATAAAACGCTATGATTTAGCAGTTGACATTCCGGTGAAACGTTTCGATGTTTTTTTAGTCAAAGATTCTAGGGCGTACATAGAGCGCCGTCATGGTCAAGAGTGGACACAGTACCTGGGTGCACAAAGTAGTCACCCTGGGCGGGTAAAACTCTACAACAAAACTGTGGAGGCAAATCTAACTTACCCACTCACCCGCCTGGAAATTACGCTTGATCCAAAGGTCTCATACGACAAAATTCCCTGGCCGACGGTTTATTATCTCCGAACATACCAGATGGAAATGGACGAATTAAAGGTCACGGATACCGAGCGTTTTATTTTGAATGCGTTATTGCAAGGATATGGGGCGCTGAATCAGTTAGGCCGCAAAACCAGAGAGAAAGTTCAGTCCCTTATGACCCGATATGTGTCCTATATTGAATTATCTCCTGGAGATTATAACAAAATCATAAATCAGCTATATGGCTATATCAGAGGCACAGCCGTAACCACACCTACCGAAAATGACAAGCCACCAGCACCGCCGAAAAAAGCTGTTCCTGATTGGGTCCGTGAAATCGAAAACGAAGAGCTATCAATGTGACTAAGATTTTATTAAAAATTTTTTGTAACTACCCTGATAAACAGACGTGAAAATGTCCGTATAGTGGAGAACCTAATTTCTATTAAGGGAGGATTTTAATATGTCTAAAGATATTCGTACTATGCCCCTGCACCGGAGCCGTTCCGGTTTGGCCTGTCTCTGGGAGCGTGGAGGAGGTCTTACCAACACTGGTGACGCTCAGTTGGTGACCTCTCCCACAGGAAAGCCCAAGCGTGCAATTCATATTCGCACGCATGGGGAGCTGTGCTGTGCCAATCATGCCTTGATACCTGTCAAGGTAGGAGATTGTGTAGTTTATGTAAACAGGCATTGGGACAGGGTCTCCATTAAAGTGGAGCGTATCACGGCTATTGACGGTGACACTGCCACCTTGGAGCGTACGGATGATCTTATCTCCTACGACGCAATCCAGGCGGCAGTTGCAAAGTCAGAGGACTACCATTGCCGTGAGCCCTACTACATCCGGCAGCTCTTTGAGGAGCAGCCGACAGCCCAGGCAGAGGACGACATCATGGATGATGTTGGAGAGTTAGTAGTTTTTGAGGAGGATGATGAACTATGAAAACTATTGTTTGCGTCTTTAAGCATCCTGATACCGGCAAAGAGTGTGCTTATAAGGTCACTGTGGATCCTAAGGTATATCGTTTTGACTGGACGGATTCTGAGATCAGAATGATTTCCACTGGCTCACGGAACATAGCCGTTTACGATGTAAAGGATTGGCATAAGTCGATTGATGTAGAAGTACATAACACTTGTGACGATATGGGCAACCTTTTTACTTTTAAGGAAAAGCTCACTGATTGTTGAGGAGGAAATTATTATGGATAACATCAATACAACTATCTCCACTGGGGAGCCTGTCACTGAGCAGGCCCCCGCCGTGGACACCCCCAGCACCACCACCGTTACCGGCGGCCTCCCTGATGGGTACTTAGCCGATGGATTTTTGGAGACGGCCTCCACAGGCAAGCCGTTTTTGAGGGCTGTCTATGTGGGGACTTTTGCTCAGCAGATTGCAGCTGTCCTTCAACCTATGTCTGCGTCGGCATTTCAGGCCGCATTTTTGAGAGACACAAAAAAGCACTTGCGCCGTGGTGTCCCCTATGAGGCTCAGGCAGCTTGCGCCGCCACCCTACTTCCCCAGGCGATCAAGTTGACCGTAAAGCACAAAGCCCCGCCTATCCTAGTGGATGTTATCACCGCTGCTGTCGGTGCGGTTCAAGATTCGGCAACTTTCGGGGCGATGTACAAGCATTTAGACGCAATCTATGCCTTCATGCTTCAGAACCAGCAGAAAGAGGGTGATACCTAATGGTAGAGATACCAGTTTGGCAGAAATCTTTTCTTACACTAGAGGAAGCAGCCGCATACTTTGGGGTAGGGATCAATAAGCTCAGAGAAATATCAGATTCCGATAGCTGCGACTTCGTTTTGTGGGTGGGCAGAAAGCGCCTTATTAAGCGCCAAAAGTGCCTGGATTATCTGAGTAAAGTGTACTCTATATGAACAGAACACTAGCACCCCCTGGCACTGTATGCTATAATTAGTGTACCGTGCTAGGGGCTTTTCAGTAGAGAGGAGGATTTATGGCTGAAAAGCGCAAGGATAGCAAAGGGCGCATTTTAAGAGCGGGCGAGGGGCAACGTCCCAATTTGACTTACTATTATCGTTTCCGCCGCAACAGCAGCGAAAAATGGAGTTACATATATGCGCCTACGTTAAATGAGCTGAGAGAAAAGGAGGTTGAGATACAGCGTGACCTGCTAGACGGAATTGATTATGTAGCTGGTGAGACAACGGTTTTAGCTTTGGTGGAACGATACATCAATCTCCGACGTGGATTAACGCAAAATTCCCAAAGAGCTTACGGTGCTGCCGTCAACCGCATTCGGCAAGATTCATTCGGACAGCTTAGAATTAAAGATGTGAAACGCTCAGAGGCAAAAACGTGGTTTGTCTCGCTCCATGACCAGGGCATGAAGCAAAATACCATCGGTGTAATACATAGCGTGCTGCGTCCTGCTTTTGAAATGGCTGTTGAGGATGATATGATTCGCAAAAATCCTTTTAAGTTCAAGCTGTCTGACGTGGTTCCCAAGGACGCAAATGTGAGAACCGCCTTGACAAAAGCACAGCAGGAACGCTACCTGGAATTTGTTCGTGATGATGGTGGAAACTATTACAATGACATTGTGATTCTGCTGGGAACAGGGTTGCGTGTAAGTGAATTGTACGGCCTTACCCTAGCTGATGTTGATTTTGAGCGTCGGTGTATTCGTGTAACCAAGCAGCTATGTCGAACCGCTGAGAAACCCTATTTTGTAACATCACCGAAAACCAAAAGCGGTATTCGAGTGATCCCTATGACAGATTCCGTGTATATGGCTTTCCGTAATGTGGTAGAGCATAGAGGGAAACCCAAGATCGAGATGATTGTTGACGGTTACAGCGGCTTTCTTTTTTTGGATAAGGATAAGAGACCCAAGGTAGCAATGCACCTGGAAAACTATATGAGAGGGCTTCAAAAACGCTACTTGAAATCTCACGGCAACACGTTACCTACGATAACGCCCCATGTATTACGGCATACTTTTTGCACCAATGCTCAGCAAGCTATGCTGGATGTTAAAAGCCTCCAGTATATCATGGGACACTCTACCGCCAGCGTCACCCTGGACGTTTACACACACAGCAACTATGAATCCGCTGAACGGGCATTTCGACAAATAGCAGCTTCACTTTGATCACGGAAAGCTTACACACAATTTACACACTTTACTCTTTCAGTAGCATAGATTTGCGTAGATTTATGATGATTTGGAAAAGTATGTAAAATTCAAATTGTGCTAAAAAGTTTTGAAATTGAACATAATCCATCATTTTTCAATAGTTTTTTGTTATATTCTAATGATGGTGAAATAAATTTTCTCAAGGGCGGCATGTACTAAGACATGCCTCGACCTCTTGAAAACGCTGAACTTTTGCAACACAGGAGTGCAGCCCTTATGCCAAGCTTACTCCACAAACGCAAAAATAAAAGCGCATAACAGGGTGAACCAAAGCCGACACTTACAGTTTTGTAGGTGTCGGCTTTTTCTTTTGTTCTGCTAAATCTTAAAGACATTAAATTTCACAACTCCATATCCGCATATACAGGAGGAGCTGCTTGACAATATCGCGCCGCGATGTTAGAATGGGGAAAAGCAATATCGTGAGACGATATTGCAGAGAGAGGTGCCATGATCGATATGAAAGATAGAGGGGTACTGACAGAGTCAATGTTCTATGTGCTGATGTCTTTCCTGCACCGTGAAATGTGTGGTATTGAGATCACAGAATTTGTAGAACAGAAGACCAATGGACGGGTGCGTCTTGGTCCCGGTACGCTTTATACATTGTTAGGCAAATTTCAAGATGAGCACCTGATCGAAGAAACACAAACCGATGGCCGCAAACGCAGCTATCGGCTGACTGAGAGAGGCAGAGCAGTATTTAAGGACGAGCTGGCACGCCTAAAAGCCTGTGTCCTTGACGGAGAGGAGGAATTTTTATGAGCAAGACTGTGATCCGTATAACACCAGTTGGCGGTTTTGATATTCCAGGGTTAGAAAACTGGTTCGCTGTTATGGCTGGGAAAGGACTGCGCTTTTCCATGACCACTGGCCCCCTCACCATTTTTGAAAAGACAGCGCAACAAACGGTACAAATCCATTTAGAGCCGATTCGCGGAGCAGTAAATGATGATCCAGAGCTAAATGCGCTTTACGAAGATGCAGGCTGGCACTACTGGGGGATCTTCCGTGGAAGTTTTTATGTCTTTGCCTCTGACGACTTGACGGCGCAGGCACATACAGAGTCGGAAACACAGGATTATGCGTTAAAGCGCTTTTTCAAAGAGAAAGTGATTGGAGGTGTACTGCTTGCCTTCGGAAATGTGCTTTTGCTCAGCCTTTATCAAAACGGCTCCCCATGGGAAATTGATTGGACATGGCTCAGATATTATCCCGTTGAGACCTTTTCCAACCGACCTGTGCTCCCGTTCCTACTGACAGCGTTTGGGTTGTTGCTGATTGACTTATCGTACTTGTTGGGGCTTTTCCATTTACTGTGCTACCGAAAGGCGATTAAAAGCGGGACAGTTCCAAAGAGACACGAAAGAGTCGGCTGGTTGTTGGCGATAGGATTCGCGTTTTTGCTTCCGGTCTTTATCAATACCATACAGTTGTTTGCGGGAACAGATTACCGCCCCTATGATCTAGCAGGTTCCGGCTTCATCACTCTGACGGACATTGAGGGAGAAGATCTGCCGCTCTCCCGGGATGTGTTTTACAGCATGGACTATATCTCTCATGGTGGAACGCTACTCGACCCGGAATCTTGGTATTTTCATCAGTATGGTGCATTCAACGAGGATGACAGCCCAAATGACGTACCTCATCTGGAGGTCATCATCACTCGTTACCCATTGGATATACTCGCCGAAATGCGGGCAGAGGAATGGAGCAGGCAGAAATTTAACAACTCCGGTGACTATCAGCAGTTTGATGTTCTCGATGAATGCTTGTACGCCAAACGCGAAGGGCGAACTCA
>OGUJ01000957.1_pt1 | contig 19278 bp, 18 predicted proteins | sample 1573661 | NCBI WGS metagenome assembly OGUJ01 (sample SAMEA2581933, study PRJEB24529) | metagenome | biome: Human gut stool | place: China | collected 2011
ATTGGGTAGGATTGTGGGAGTGCGTAGCACGGAGCAATCCGCAGGCATCAAAGTCTGGGGCTTTTGACCCCGACATCGTTTTATTATAGCAATTCAAAAGTGGGATAGCAAGATTTTTCGATTATTTTTCAAGTGCCTTCCTTATATGATTTTTAAACTGTTCCCACGCAGCTTCATCTTCCACAAAATATTTCGGACAGATTTTCCCTGTCACATCATAATGACGGATGACCTGATCCTCATTCAGATTATATTTTTTACACAGCCATGCTGTAAGCTGAACCATCGACTGATAAGTTTCTTTTGTAAACTTTCCTGTGTCATCCGGATGGCAGCACTCAATGGATACCGTATCCGCATTCCGTTCATTTGATGCATAAGCCATCTCCCATGTTGGCACACACTGGATGATCTCCCCTTCCAGTCCGACCACAAAATTGCTACTGGCCTCTGTCTCATGGCTGTCCTTCAACCCATTAAAATAATCCCTGTTCTCCTGTGCCGTACTTCCTGGATTTGCTGTATAATGGATCACAATCCCATGAATCTCATCAATCGTTGTGCCGGGTCTTGAATATGGATTTACATCCAGAAGCTGCACATCAATCACCGGCTCTGACGCATCCACGTTGACCGTTCCGTAATCGGATGACATACTGTCTGTTCCTCTGACTTTCCTGATACACGAACGAAGCAGAAGAACCACTGTCAACAAAAACAGCAGCAACACTCCGATACGGATCAGGCGGTATTTTTTCACCGCTCTTCTTTCTCTCCCCGAAGGTCTGCTCCTTCTGTTCTTTTTTCTTTTATCTGTATTTCCAGAACCCATTCTTTTCCTGTCCCATTCTCCTCTGTCCGATCTCATTTTTTCATCTCTTCTGTTCCCCTGTGCCATATTCCGTACCTCATATATAAAAATCTTTTGTCTTCACACAACTTCTTTACATATTGTTCATTATAGCATAGCTTTTCTAAAGGATTCTGAATAAAATCTTAGGACTTTCTTTTTAAAACTAAACAACTAAAAAAATAACCCCTTTCATTAGACTTTTTTGTCTAACAAAAGGGGGGCACTTTTATTCATCTACGCTGTAGTTCGGAGCTTCCTTCGTAATATGGATATCATGCGGATGACTCTCTTTCAGAGAAGCGGCCGAAATCTTTACAAAAGATCCGTTCTCTTTCAGTTCTTCAACCGTATGCGTTCCACAGTAACCCATACCGGCACGGAGACCACCCATTAACTGGAAGACAGTATCTTCTACTGAACCCTTATATGCCACACGGCCTTCTACACCTTCCGGTACGAGCTTCTTTGCATTCTCCTGGAAATAACGGTCTTTGCTTCCGTTCTCCATCGCTGCGATGGATCCCATTCCACGGTAAACTTTATATTTTCTTCCTTGATAAAGTTCAAACGTTCCCGGGCTCTCATCACATCCTGCAAAGATACTTCCCATCATACATACATTCGCACCGGCTGCGATCGCTTTCGTCATATCTCCTGAATACTTGATACCGCCATCGGCAATGATCGGGATTCCGTACTCTTTTGCCGCAGCATAGCAGTCCATAACTGCCGTAACCTGCGGTACACCGATACCAGCAACGATACGGGTTGTACAGATCGATCCAGGTCCGATACCGACTTTCACAGCATCTACTCCTGCCTCGATCAATGCCTTTGCTGCTTCTCCTGTCGCAACATTTCCTGCAACAACCTGAAGATCCGGATATGCATCCTTTACCATTCTTACAGTACGGAGTACATTAGCGGAATGTCCATGTGCGGAGTCCATAACAACAACATCGACATGAGATTTCACCAGTGCCTCTACACGATCCAGACAATTTGCCGTAATACCAACTGCTGCTCCACAGAGAAGTCTTCCCTGCTCATCCTTTGCAGAAAGCGGATATTTGATCTGCTTCTCAATATCTTTGATCGTGATAAGCCCCTTTAAATTGCCTTCATCATCTACGATCGGGAGCTTTTCTTTTCTTGCCTTTGCAAGGATCTTCTTTGCCTCTTCAAGAGTAATTCCCTCTTTGGCTGTGACCAGTCCTTCTGAAGTCATGGACTCTTTGATCTTTTTGGAAAAATCTGTCTCAAACTTGAGGTCACGGTTCGTAATGATTCCTACAAGCTTACGTCCCTCTGTGATCGGAACTCCTGAAATGCGGAACTTCGCCATCAGATCATTTGCATCCTCCAGTGTATGCTCCGGAGAAAGGAAAAACGGATCAGTAATAACACCATTCTCAGAACGCTTTACCTTGTCTACCTCTTCTGCCTGCTGTTCGATTGACATATTCTTATGAATGATACCAATTCCACCCTGACGTGCCATTGCGATCGCCATGCGGTGTTCTGTAACTGTATCCATTCCGGCACTCATCATCGGGATGTTCAGTCTGATCTTCTTCGTCAGATATGTTGAAAGATCGACCTGATTCGGGATTACTTCCGAATACGCAGGTACAAGAAGAACATCATCAAATGTAATACCTTCTCCAATAATTTTTCCCATTATGCAAATACCTCTCTTTCCTTATAAGATCCAAATATTAGTGATTGTTATCTGTTATAGTACCTAAATTCAGATCAGTTGTCAAGAACTTTAAAACTTCGACAAAGTCAATCCTGTTGATTTATGTTAAATAGTATTATTAACTTTTGCTTATAACTGCCTCCGAAAAGCACTTTTTATTCCGAAAGTACTTGTATAATAAAAAAGTGCGGAAACGTCTGCACATTTCCGCACCCCATTTTCTTTTCCGGTTCTCAACAGGATGATGAACACTGATTACATCATACCCATTCCGCCTGCACCGCCAGCCGGCATAGCAGGAGCATCTTCTTTGATCGTTGCCACAACTGACTCTGTTGTCAGCAGAGTAGATGCAACACTTGTTGCGTTCTGAAGAGCACTTCTTGTTACCTTTGCAGGATCAAGGATTCCCTTCTCAACCATATTGACATACTTCTCATTATAAGCATCAAATCCTGTGCCAGGCTCAGACTCTCTTACTTTATTTACAATAACTGCACCCTCAAGTCCCGCATTCTTTGCGATCTGATACAGTGGAGCTTCCAGAGCTTTCAGGATGATGTTCGCACCTGTCTTCTCATCGCCTTCAAGTTCATCAGCAAACTTCTTAACTTCTTTGGAAGCGTGAATGTATGCTGAACCGCCTCCACCGATAATTCCTTCTTCTACTGCTGCTCTTGTGGCATTCAGTGCGTCCTCCATACGGAGCTTTGCTTCTTTCATCTCAGTCTCTGTTGCTGCACCGACACGGATCACTGCAACTCCGCCTGCCAGTTTTGCAAGTCTTTCCTGAAGTTTTTCTTTATCAAATTCAGAAGTTGTCTCTTCAAGAGCTTTCTTGATCTGTGCAACACGGTCTTCGATTGCATTCTTATCTCCACAACCATCAACGATTACTGTATTCTCTTTCTGTACTTTTACAGATTTTGCACGGCCAAGCTGATCCATTGTCGTCTCTTTCAGGTCAAATCCAAGCTCTTCTGAGATCACCTGTCCGCCTGTCAGGATAGCGATATCCTGCAGCATTTCTTTTCTTCTGTCGCCATATCCCGGAGCTTTTACAGCTACTACGTTGAATGTTCCACGCAGTTTGTTCACGATCAGGGTTGTAAGAGCTTCACCTTCGATATCCTCAGCGATGATAAGAAGTCTTGCTCCTGACTGTACAACCTGCTCCAGAAGTGGAAGGATCTCCTGGATATTGGAAATCTTCTTATCTGTGATCAGGATATATGGATCATCAAGAACTGCTTCCATCTTCTCCATATCGGTTGCCATATAAGCTGAAATATATCCGCGGTCAAACTGCATACCTTCTACAAGATCCAGTTCTGTCTGCATAGTCTTGGACTCCTCGATCGTAATCACACCATCGTTGGATACTTTTTCCATCGCATCTGCTACCATCTGTCCAACTGCATCATCTCCTGAAGATACGGCTGCAACTCTTGCGATCTGCTCTTTTCCGTTTACCTTGCTGCTCATCTCACGGATGGCTTCTACTGCTTTATCTGTTGCCTTCTTCATTCCCTTTCTTAAAACAATCGGGTTTGCTCCGGCCTCCAGGTTCTTCATTCCCTCATGGACCATTGCCTGTGCCAGTACCGTAGCTGTTGTAGTACCATCTCCGGCAACATCATTGGTCTTGGATGCAACCTCTCTGATCAACTGTGCTCCCATATTCTCAAATCCATCTTCCAGCTCGATCTCTTTTGCGATCGTAACACCGTCATTGGTGATCAGTGGTGCTCCGAAAGATTTATCAAGGACAACATTTCTTCCTTTTGGTCCTAACGTAACTTTTACTGTATCTGCCAACTGGTTTACACCTTTTTCAAGTGCTGCTCTGGCTTCTGAGCCATATTTAATTTCCTTTGCCATCTCACTGCATCTCCTTTTCATTCTTTTCGATCTATCATCTATCTATGCTTCTCTGATCTGTTCCTGTTCTTCAGATCTGCCTGCCATTCTTTTCAGGATTTCTCCGACTCTGAATGTACTTTACTCAACGATTGCAAGAATATCATTCTGCTTAACGATGATATATTCCTCGCCATCCAGCTCAACATCTGTTCCGGCATACTTGGAATAAATAACTTTATCTCCGACCTTTACCTGCATTACAACTTCTTTTCCATCAATATTACCGCCAGGTCCTACAGCGATAACTTCTGCCTCCTGCGGCTTCTCTTTCGCCTGTCCCGGTAATACGATACCGGACTTTGTAGTCTCTTCTGCTTCTAACTGCTTTAAAACGATCTTGTCACCTAATGGTACTAATTTCATTGTAATTCCTCCTTGATATTCAGCTTATTAGCACTCTTTTCACTCGAGTGCTAACCCATGAGTATAAAATAGCACTCCACTTCCCATTTGTCAACCTAGTTTAGATTTTTTTTAGATTCCTTCCTGTATCGTACCTGCACGAACACAGCCTGCCGGGTTTATACAACCAGAAAAGAGCCACAGGTTCTTTCCTGTAGCTCTTCTTTACGTTCTTTTATGCCTTTTATGGGGTTTCTTATATGTGTCTCGTTGCCCGGCGGTCTTCGTAGATATTATAAAATCCATTCTCAATGCGGAACTTTAAGAGATTGATTCCCTCTGACCGGTATCTCTCTTTTACGACACCGGAACAGCACAGAAGTTCCGTCTTCGTGGAAATATAACACCGGTACTTTGCATCCAGCAGAATCGCTGTCAGTTCATCCTCTTTCAATTCAAGATAAATATATTCGTCCTCGATATCATACTTATATACCCGGCACGCTCGTGTTGTGTCGTCAAAAATTCCATCCGCAGATATCACTTTTTCCATTTGCAGATCAACAGGATTTCCCTCATACATAGCTGTCTTTCCTTCCTAATACATCCGCTCTTTCTCAATCCGTTCCAGTTCTGTAAATACATAATCGTTCAGTACTTTGATGTAAGTTCCTTTCATACCGGAAGACCGGGACTCGATCACACCCGCACTTTCAAACTTACGCAGTGCATTCACGATCACGGAACGGGTAATTCCTACACGGTCAGCCACTTTGCTTGCAACCAGAATCCCCTCTGTTCCGTTCAGCTCTTTAAAAATATGGATGATCGCTTCCAGTTCTGAAAATGAAAGGGTACTGATCGCAGCCTGGACAACATGCTCTTTTCTCGTCTCTTCAGCACTTTCTTCATTCACTGAACGAAGCATCTCAAGTCCGACAACCGCAGTGCCATACTCGCTGAGAATAATATCATCAATGGAATAGGTAGCATCCTGCTTATAAATAAATAATGTACCAAGTCTTTCTCCCGCAATATCAATCGGTGTAATGATCGCCTGACATCCCTCTACTGCATCAGCAGAAAATCCCAGAGTCTCAAGATTTACATTTTCCTTGGTAGACAGGACGCTTAAAAGGCGCTCATTGAGCATACTGTCAATATGCGATCCGACTGCCTCGGTGATCAGTTCATGAATCTCTCTGACATGATCACACTTGCTGACTCCCAGAATCTTTCCTTTCTTACTGACAACCAGTACATTGGAGTCAAGAATCTCCGTCAGGACGGCACAGATATCATTAAACACTACTTTGCTGGAATTATTATTATGCAAAAGTTTATTAATCTTTCTGGTCTTATCCAATAATTGTACGCTCATTGTCTCCTCCACAATTCTAAGTTGTATATACAAATGCAAAAAATTTTGTAAGCAAGTCTATATTATCATACAATTCTGAAAACATCAATGTAATTTACGCATGATCCTGCTCTTTTTTCAGACTTGTTACATAACCACACTGCTCATCTGCACATACAAGCTTATTTCCCTTTTCAACCATATATCCACCACACTGTGGACACTTTTCTTTCGACGGCTTCTGCCATGACATAAATTCACATTCCGGATTATTCTCACAGCCGTAATATCTTCTTCCCTTTTTCGTCTTGCGGATCACAACATCTTTTCCGCATATCGGACATGGTACTCCGATCTTCTCCAGATACGGCTTCGTATTTCTGCATTCCGGGAATCCCGGGCAGGCAAGGAATTTTCCATGCGGTCCATACTTGATGACCATATTCCGTCCACATTCCTCACAGACTACATCAGTCACCTCATCCTCGATCTTCACACTCTCCAGCTCTTTTTCTGCTTTCTGCACAGCTTCGTCCAGATCCGGGTAGAAATTACGGATGACTTCTTTCCACGGTACTTTTCCCTCTTCAACCATATCCAGAAGCCCTTCCATATTTGCTGTGAAATGCACATCCACAATACTAGGGAAAGACTGTTTCATCATATTATTGACAACTTCCCCGATCTCGGTCATGTAGAGATTTTTTCCCTCTTTTGTCACATAGCGTCTTCCCAAAATCAGAGAAATCGTCGGAGCATAAGTACTAGGTCGTCCAATCCCCAGTTCTTCCAGTGTCTTTACAAGACTTGCCTCCGTATAATGTGCCGGCGGCTGGGTAAAATGCTGCTTTGGCTCAAACTCTTCTCTTGTCAGTACTGAATCCATACTCAGATTCCCGACAAGAACATTGCTCTCCTCTTTCTCTTCCTCTGCTTCTGTATAGACGCAGCGGAATCCGTCAAAAGCTACTTTTGAAGTTGCAACGGTAAAGCAATAACCTGCTGCCCCGATCTTAACCGCCGTTGTCTCATAACGTGCCGGCTGCATACGGCTTGCCGTAAAACGTTTCCATATCAGTTGATACAGACGGAACTGATCTCTCGTAAGAGACTCTTTTATTGCCGCCGGTGTCCTGGAAATATCAGTCGGACGGATTGCTTCATGGGCATCCTGAATCTTCTTTCCATCATTTTTGATCTGATTTCCTGCAGCCACATATTCCGCTCCGTAAACCGAACCGATATATCCTCTTGCTGCAGCATCTGCCTCATCCGAAATACGTGTCGAATCCGTACGCAGATAGGTAATGATACCTACGGTTCCACTGCCCTTGATATCCACACCTTCGTATAATTGCTGTGCAATACGCATCGTCTTCTGCGTTCCAAAATTCAGAGCCTTTGCTGCCTCCTGCTGCAAGGTACTGGTCGTAAACGGTAACGGTGCCTTGCGGATCCGCTCACTCTTTTTAATATCCGTAATCTGAAACTCTGCATTTTCCAGAGCTTTCAGAATCTCATCCATTTCCTTTTTAGAATGGATCGTCATTTTTTCTTTCTCAGTTCCGTAGAACTTTGCCGTCAGTGGACGTCTTTCGCCTTTTACCTTAAGAACTGCCTCCAGCGACCAGTATTCTTCAGGAATAAATGCATCGATCTCTGCTTCACGGTCTGCAATAATGCGAAGTGTCACTGACTGGACTCTTCCTGCACTCAGACCTCTTTTCACTTTCGCCCAGAGCAGCGGACTGATCTTATATCCCACCATACGGTCCAGCTCTCTTCTTGCCTGCTGGGCATCTACCAGGTTCATATCAATATCTCTTGGATTTTTCAATGATGCCTTTACTGCATTTTTCGTAATCTCGTTAAATGTGATACGCCGCATCTTCTTTTCGTCCAGCTTCAATGCTGTGGCAAGATGCCACGAAATAGCTTCTCCCTCACGGTCAGGGTCGGTTGCAAGAAAGACTTTATCTGACTTTTTTGCTTCTTTTCTGAGCGTTGCAAGGATATCTCCTTTCCCACGGATTGTAATATATTTTGGTTCGTAGTCATTGTCTACGTCAATTCCAAGCTGACTTTTCGGAAGATCCCTTACATGTCCCTGAGAAGCCGTCACGGTATAATTACTTCCAAGGAATTTCTTAATTGTCTTTACCTTTGCAGGAGACTCCACGATTACAAGATAATGTGCCATAAAAACTATACTCCTATTTTATTCTGATATAATAATTCTTTGTTATTTCACGAATGTATCCCTGCAGTTCCAGTGTAACAAGAATGCTCATCAATTTTCTGATCTCCACCCGAGATTCCTGCGCAATCTGATCCACATTCTTGGGATACAAACCGACACAACTATACACCAAATCATCTGTACTTTCAAGCACTTTTTTATTTTTCTCGTTTTTTATCTCCGTGTTTCTGCACAAAACATTTGTTTCAATCCCCCATTCTTCCAGCAGATTTTCAGGATTCAGAAGGATTCCGGCACCCTGTTGGATCAGGTGATTACACCCGGCACTCAAAGGACTGTCCAGCGGTCCCGGAAGGGCATAAACATCCTTTCCCTGCTCCAGTGCCAGATCTGCCGTGATCAGTGATCCACTCCTCTCTCTTGCCTCCATAACGAGCACAATATCTGACAGCGCGCTGATGATCCGGTTTCGCCTCGGAAAATGCTGCGGAAGCGGCGGTGTGCCGGGCGGGAGTTCTGAAAGGATCCCGCCTTCCTGCTCCAGGATATCCAGATATAATCCCATATGGTTTTTCGGATAACAGACATCTACCCCGCTCCCCAAAACAGCAAAGGTCTTTCCACCTCCCAGCAGAGCACCTCTCTGTCCGATCCCGTCTACGCCGCGCGCAAGTCCGCTGATCACCTGAATTCCACATTCCGCCAGTTTTTTCCCATATTCCAGCGCATATTTTTCTCCATAGGGAGTACAGCTTCTCGCTCCCACAATGGCTGCCGCACGCGCAGTATTATCCGGCAGCTTTCCTTTCACATACAACGCATACGGCGGATCATAGATTTCTTTTAAACGACCTGGATATTCCTTTTCTCCCCACGGGATCACCGAGATTCCTTTTTGTCTCATTGCTTCATAATTTCTGTCCAGCTCCTCTTTCTTTTTCGCCTCCAGCAGCTTCCAAATTTCCTGTTCCTTGAGCAGCTGCATCTTTCTGAGTGCAGTTTCTTCTATATAATAAATGGCTTCTGCTGTCCCTGCTTTTTCTTTTAATTTTATTTTTGTCCGATCCGGAATATTTCGGATTCCGGCAAACCAGTATTCATACTTCATGCGTTCTTCCTCCTATCATTTCCAGTACTTCTTATCCGGCGTCCGATAGCCGATTGCCTCACACAAATGCTGCTTTAGAATTTCCTGACTTCCGTCCAGATCTGCGATCGTTCTCGCCACCTTTAACACTTTATGATAAGTACGTGCTGTAAATCCAAAGGCAGCAAATGCCTGCTTCATCACTTCGTTTTCCGGCTCTCCCAGACGGCAGAATTCTTCTGTCTCCCGGCTGTCCAGTCTTGCATTTACCTTTGTTCCTCCATAACGCATTCTCTGCAGATTTCGCACTTCACATACTCTCTGCCGGATTGCTTCCGAAGATTCCTGTGCTTTCTTCTCCACCAGTGAGTCATATTCCACCCGGGGCGCCTCTACACACAGATCGATCCGATCCAGAAACGGCTGACTGATCCTTCCTAAATAATTCTGAATCTGCACAGGCGTACAGGTACATTTCTGCATATCCGGATAGCATCCGCAGGGACATGGATTCATCGCCGCGATCAAAATAAAATCCGCTGGAAATACATAATTTCCGTGTGTTCTCGCAATCCGCATCTGGTGCTCTTCAAGCGGCTGTCTCAGTACCTCGATCACACTTTTCGAAAACTCCGGCAATTCATCCAAAAACAAAACACCGCCGTGTGCGAGTGTGATCTCTCCCGGCGTCGGGATCATCCCGCCTCCAGCCAGTGCTGCCCTTGTGGCCGTATGGTGTACACTGCGAAAAGGCCGGCTCTGGATCAGCGGTTCTTTCTCATCAAGAAGTCCCATAATACTGTATATTTTTGTAATCTCCATGCTCTCTTCTAATGTCAGAGGCGGCAGAATTCCGGCAATCCGTTCCGCTGCCATGGTCTTTCCGCTTCCCGGGGGGCCGATCAAAAGAAGATTATGTCCGCCTGCCACTGCAATCTCCGCTGCACGCTTGACGGCTGCCTGACCCTGCATTTCAGAAAAATCCGGCTGCGGATTTTTTACCGTCTGCTTTTTGGCTTGATTCCTTGCTTTTTCTTTTTTTCTCTCTCCTGAAAGAATCTTTGTAATCTGCTTAAGATGCTTTACCCCAATGATCTCGATTCCTTTTACAAGTGCGCCTTCCGCCTCATTTGCTTCTGGTACAATGCAGCGTTTCACTCCCGCCTTTTTTGCCTCCAGAACGATCGGCAGAACACCCGGTACTTCCAGCACACTGCCATCCAGTCCCAGTTCTCCTATAAAAAGCGTATGCCTTACCCCCTCTGAAATCTGACATCCCAATGCAATCATCACTGCCACTGCAATGGGAAGATCAAACGACGCTCCTCTCTTTCTTACATTTGCCGGCGCCAGATTGACGATCGTCCGCTTGGCTGGAAATGAAACTCCACTGTTTCTGATTGCTGTGCGCACACGCTCTGCTGCCTCCTTCACTTCAGAAGAAAGGTATCCCACCATATGAAATACCGGAAGCCCGTTGCTGACGTCAGCTTCCACATGAATAAATTCTACCCGCAGCCCGATCACTGCTGCAGATAATACTGAGCAAAAACTCATCACACACTCCTTTTCCAAGAGCCGGTACGTTCAGTCCCCACATAACTGATCTTCTAATAAATTTGTAACTTGAAAACGTTGGCCGATACGGCCTTTTGAATCAATAGATCTTATACTCTCCAGAGCGGATCGCTCCGGGAATGTAGTCTTACTATATCTCTCCTACCCGCTGTTTGTCAACTACTTTTTTCTGCCCGTCCTCTTTTCAAGTGGAAAAGCACAAATCATGCCTTCTTTACATACACTGTTATCAAATGTGCTTTGAGGTGCTGTCTTGAAATCATTTCCAAATCCCCTCACCCCTTCCGAAGAAAAAGAATATATTCAAAAATATACTGAGGGTGACCTGCAGGCAAAACACATTCTGATTGAACGGAATCTGCGGCTCGTTGCACATGTGATCAAAAAATATCAGTATGTGGACGAAGATCCCGAAGATCTGATCTCAATCGGAACCATCGGTTTGATCAAAGCCATTGTCACCTTTAATCCAAGCAAAGGAAACCGGCTGGCAGCTTATGCCTCCAAGTGTGTGGAAAACGAAATCCTGATGCATTTGCGCGCACGGAAAAAGACGTCAAAAGAGATTTCTTTATATGAACCCATCGGTACGGACCGGGAAGGAAACGAGATCAAATTATACGATATTATCGAAACGGATGAAGACGACATCCCGGAACGGGTATGCCTGAAAGAAAATATCCAGAAGCTGTATGAAAAAGTAGAAAACGAGCTCTCCCAGCGGGAAAAACTCGTTTTAAAAATGCGGTATGGACTTTATGGCGGCGAGGAATACACGCAGAGGGAAGTCGCCAAACAACTGGGGATCTCCCGTTCTTATGTATCCCGGATAGAAAAGAGCGCGGTCGAAAAGCTACGCGTCTTTTTCTGCTCTTCGTAAGATATCATATTTGTCCGCCTTCTGATCCAGCGCCACATATAACACCTGTTTTGAGTGAGGAGCACTCTCCTGCTCCTCTCCTTCTTCATTAAGGATACGCTCTACTTTCGCTTCCACATTTTCCCCGTTCGGCTTCATGATCTCAATGATCTCACCCACAGAAAACTTGTTGCGCTGTTCGATCCGGCACAGACCGTCCCTGACCTCTCCGATAATTCCGAGATAGGTATACTCTTTCACATACGTATTGCTGTCATAGATCTGTGTTGTCTCATCCGGTTTTCCAAAGAAGAATCCTGTCGTAAACTGGCGGTACGTACAATTGGAGATCTGCTCCAGATACCACGGCATATTCTTTTTATATAATTCCGGATCCTTCTGATAGTCATCGATCGCCTTTCTGTAGGTTCTTGCAACTGTTGCCACATAGAGCGCGGTTTTCATACGTCCTTCGATTTTCAGACTGTCAATACCCGCGTCCAGAATCTCCGGGATATACTGGATCATGCACAGATCCTTGGAGTTGAAAATATAAGTTCCTCTTTCATTCTCATAAACCGGCAGATACTCTCCCGGTCTCTTCTCCTCCACAACCGCATATTTCCAGCGGCACGGGTGGGTACATGCCCCCCTGTTCGCATCTCTGCCTGTGAAATAGTTGCTCAGAAGGCATCTTCCGGAATAAGAAATACACATCGCTCCATGTACAAATGTCTCGATTTCCAGATCCTCCGGAATATTCGCGCGCAGCTCTTTGATTTCTTCCAGAGACAGCTCTCTGGCGGAAACCACGCGGCTCGCGCCTTGTTTATACCAGAAATTATAGGTTCCATAGTTTGTATTGTTTGCCTGAGTACTGATATGTCTCTCAATCTCAGGACACACTTCTTTTGCGATCTCAAACACTCCCGGATCCGCAATAATAAGAGCATCCGGCTTGATTTCCTTGAGTTCCTCAAAATATTTACGCACTCCCGGCAGATCCTCATTGTGTGCCAGGATATTGGCTGTTACATACACTTTCACATCATGTTCATGCGCAAATGCGATTCCTTCTTTCATGTCCTCCATGGAAAAGTTCTTCGCTTTTGCGCGGAGTCCAAATGCTTCTCCTCCGATATAAACCGCATCTGCTCCAAAAATGACTGCTGTCTTTAATACTTCCAGGCTGCTTGCCGGTATCAAAAGTTCAGGATGTCTTGCCATTTTATTCTCCTTCCTGTTTCTTCACACTGACAGCCACTCCATCCCCAAGCGGAATAATGGACGTTGTCAGCAGTTCATGGTGTTTTAATTCGTACAGATACTCCCGCATTCTGGAATGAATCGTTCGGTTTCTCCGTTCCACCGCAAAACGGGATTCGATAATATCCCCATCCTGCAGTACATTATCTGTCACAAGAGTTCCGCCCGGACGAAGCAAACGCAGCACCTGGGGCATATACCGGATATACTGTCCCTTTGCAGCATCCATAAAAATAAAATCAAAGCTGCCCTCCAGTGTTTTCAGCACATCCATAGCATCTCCCTCTATGAGCGTGATCTGCTCTTCTTTCCCTGCCCGTCTGAAATTCTCCCTGGCGATCGGAATTCTCTTTTCGTAATTTTCAATTGTTGTGATCCTGCACCCTTCTGGTGCCGCTTCACTCATCAATAACGCAGAGAAACCTACTGCGGTCCCTACTTCCAGGATGCACATAGGTTTTTGTATCATCAGAAGCACTTTCAGGAAACTCTGCATTTCTTTTCGTATGATCGGCACATATGTGCTCAGAGCTTCCTGTTCCACTGCTTCGAGTATTTCACTGTTCTCTGTCTCTAAGGAATTGATGAATGTCACGATACGTTCATCTACTATCATATCTTACACATCCATAATAATCGGAATGACCATTGGTCTTCTCTTTGTCTTCTTCCAGATAAAATCGTTCATTGTGTCACGGATCGTCATCTTGATCTTATTCCAGTCCGCATGTCTTCCGGAAAGACATTTATCCAGACTGTCTGTCACAACCTTTCTGGCTTCTTCCATCAGTCCTTCGGATTCTCTTACATAGACAAATCCTCTGGATACGATATCCGGTCCTGCCAGCAGATTGTTGCTGCCTTTTTCCAGTGTCAGAACAACGATCAGAATTCCGTCCTCTGCCAGATGCTGTCTGTCTCGCAATACGATATTTCCGACATCACCGACACCCAGACCATCTACCAGAATCGCTCCTGTATGGACTTTATCCACTATTTTTGCTTCTGCATCACTCAGCTCGATCACATCTCCGCTCTGGATGATAAAGATATTCTCTTTCGGAATTCCCAGAGACTGCGCGATCTCCGCATTTGCTTTTAAGTGGCGGTACTCACCATGCACCGGAATGGCATACTTTGGTTTTACCAGCGAATAGATCAGCTTTAACTCTTCCTGACAGGCATGTCCGGAAACATGCGCATCCTGGAATATCACGTTCGCACCCTTTGCAGAAAGCTCATTGATCACACGGGATACTGCCTTCTCATTTCCAGGAATCGGATTCGAACTGAAAATGATCGTGTCATTCGGCTGAATCGTCACTTTACGGTGTACATCCCCTGCCATTCTGGAAAGTGCAGCCATGGATTCTCCCTGGCTTCCTGTTGTGATCAGAACGGTCTTCTCCGGTGGATAGTTCTTCAACTGATCGATCTCGATCAGTGTATTCTCCGGAACATTCAGATACCCAAGCTCAGATGCTGTCGTGATGATATTTACCATGCTGCGTCCTTCTACCACAACTTTTCTTCCGTACTTATATGCAGAGTTGATGATCTGCTGCACACGGTCTACGTTCGATGCAAATGTCGCGATGATGATTCTTGTGTTCTGATGCTCTGCAAAAATATGATCAAACGTAATTCCCACCGTACGCTCTGACTGGGTAAATCCTTTCCGCTCTGCATTCGTGCTGTCTGACATCAGAGCCAGCACACCTTTCTTTCCGATCTCCGCAAAACGCTGCAGATCAATGGCATCTCCGAATACCGGTGTATAATCCACCTTGAAGTCTCCGGTATGCACAACAGTTCCTGCCGGTGAATAGATCGCCAGTGCGGAAGCATCCTGAATACTGTGGTTCGTCTTGATAAATTCAATTCGGAACTGTCCAAGATTGATGGACTGTCCATGACGCACCACTTTTCTCTTTGTCGTACGGAGCAGATTATGCTCTTTTAACTTGTTCTCGATGATTCCCATTGTCAGCTTTGTAGTATAGATTGGAAGATTGATCTCCTTAAGTACATACGGCAAAGCTCCGATATGATCTTCATGACCATGGGTGATCACAAATCCTTTTACTTTGGATATATTATCCTTCAGATAAGTCACATCCGGAATGACCAGATCGATTCCGAGCATGTCATCCTCCGGGAATGCAAGCCCGCAGTCTACCACAATGATACTGTCTTCATATTCGAAAGCAGTAATATTCATACCGATCTGCTCAAGACCTCCCAAAGGAATGATTTTTAATTTTCCACGATTTTCTTTTTTCAAAAATATACACCTCCATGAGTTTTTTATGTATTCTCTTTCCGCATGGAAGCTTCGGCACATTCCTTACACTGACCATAAAATTTCAGTTCATGATCCAACACATGAAAACCGGTATCGGCTTCGATCTGTGCCTCCAGATCCTCCAAAAAATCATCTTCAAACGGCATCACACGCCCACATGTTCTGCAGATCAGATGATGATGACTGTGTTTGGAGTCTCCGTCAAATATATGACCGATCTCATACCGGATACATCCATCATTGAAATGAATCCGGTCGATCAGCTGAATCTCATACAAAAGCTGCAGCGTACGGTACACGGTCGCAAGCCCCATTTCCGGATATTCATCCTTCATCAGCTCAAAAATGTCTTCCGCCGCCAGATGCTGCCCTTTATGTTCTGCCAGGGTCTGCAAAATAGAAAGTCTCTGTCTGGTCACTTTCCAGCCTTTTTCTCTGAGCTTTTCCTTGAGCATCCCCTGTACTTTTTCCTGTTCTACTGTCATCCTCCACGTCCCCTGCGGTAAAGTAATATTCTAAGTTACATTTCAATCTCTACATCTTCCAGCAGTTCCTCAAATACTTTGGAAACCGCCTGTAATTCTACGTCGTCCTCTACGATCTCATAGACACTCTCTTTCGCGTCCTGAGATTCACCTTCTTTTAAGATCAGACACTCCGCGTCATCCTCCTGTGAATCTGTCACAAGAATATAGGATGCCCCGTTGATCTTTGTCTGTTCCAGTACAAAAAATTCAACGCTGTCTCCCGACTCGTCAAAACAAAATTTAATCTTTTCCATGCGTTCTTCCTCCTGTGGGCAGCTTCTAGTTTTCCTCTTCGGCTTTCTTTTTCAAATAAATCGAATCCAGATATCCCTGCAGGATAAAAACAGCTGCGATCTTGTCAATATACTGCTTTCTGTTCTCGCGCCGCACCTGACTCTCGATCAATGTACGCTCTGCCTCCACGGTAGTAAGCCGCTCGTCCCACATCACCACATCAAGTCCTGTCCTGCGCACCAGCATCTCTTTGAATTCCAGAGACTTTTTTGCACGTTCACCCACATCGTTATTCATATGCTTCGGAAAACCAAGCACGATCGTATCCACTTCATATTCCCTTACCAGCTCTTCAATCCGGGCGAGTGTACGGCGCAGCTTGTTTTCCTCTTTTCTCTGAATGGTCTCTATCCCCTGCGCAGTCAGACCAAGAGCATCGCTGATCGCAACCCCTACAGTCTTCGTGCCATAATCCAGTCCCATGATCCGCATAGTCGATTATTCCCATGAATTATGCTCGATATACGCTTTTAACAGTTCTTCGACCAATTCATCCCTTTCCACCTTCATAATCAGGCTTCTTGCTGCATTATAGCTGGTAATGTAAGTAGGATCTCCTGACATAATGTATCCCACGATCTGGTTAACCGGGTTGTATCCTTTTTCTTTCAGTGCCTTATACACGATTTCCAGAATATCTTTTGCAGAAATCTGTGGTCCCGGTTCTACCTGAAAGAACTGTGTATTACTCAAATCGCTCATCGTATCTCCTCCATTTTTCTTTTATTCACGCGCAGATCTGATTCCCCGGAATCAGCATAATTGCGTTAGTATCCTACTTATCATTCTAATATAATCTATTTTAAAATTCAATGAATAATTTCCCGGCCATCTTTAATTTGCACGTTTAGAATACAATTCTGAAGATTTTTCTCTGACTCTAGTGCAATTTTCATATACTCTTTTGTGTGCCCTGTCCACATTTCTTTTCCGTTCACATCCGATTTTTCTTCCACCAGCACTTCCACTGTTTTTCCAAGGAACGATTCTTCATATGCTCTGCGGTTTTTCTCCCCCAGTTCGATCAGTCTGGCGCTTCTTTTTGCCTTGATCTGCTCCGGGATCTGTCCCTGCATCACTGCCGCTTTCGTGCCTTCTCGTTTGGAATATTTGAAAATATGAGTCTCATAGAAGCAGATCTTTTTCAGAAATTCATACGTTGTTTCAAATTCTTCCTCTGTTTCCTGCGGAAATCCCACGATCACATCTGTTGTCAGCGCCGGTTTTTCAAAATACTTTCTTAATATCTCACACTTTTCATAAAACTCTTCACTTGTATATCTGCGGTTCATCCTCTTTAAGGTTTCATTGCAGCCACTCTGCAATGACAGATGGAAGTGCGGGCACATCTTCGGAAGCGCTGCGATCGCCTGTACAAACTCTTCTGTGATGATCCTTGGTTCCAGAGATCCCAGACGAATCCTTTTGATTCCTTCAATCTCATGCACTGCACGAATCAGACTGAGCAGATTGTCTTCATTTTCAAAATCAATGCCATAGGAGCTCAGATGAATTCCCGTCAGCACGACTTCCTGGTATCCGTTTTTCGCCAGATCTGTCACTTCTGCTACTACATCTTCTTTTGCCCTGCTTCTGACTCTTCCTCTCGCATACGGGATAATACAGTAAGAACAAAACTGGTTGCAGCCATCCTGCACCTTGATATATGCTCTCGTATGCTCCCCCTGTTTTGTCAGATGCAGATTCTCATATTCTTTTGTATGATTGATATCGATCACTTCCCGCAAATCACCGTGTGCTTCTTCATATGCCTGCAGCGCTGTCAGAAGATCCTGCTTTTTATTGTTTCCGAGTACAATATCAATACATGGATCGATCACCTGCTTTTCAGCCTGTGCCTGCACATAACAGCCGGCTGCGACCACAACAGCATCCGGATTCATCTTTCTTGCCCTGTGCAGCATCTGTCTGGATTTCCGGTCTGCCATATTTGTCACCGTACAGGTATTGATGATATACACATCTGCACCTTCCTGAAACGGCACAATCTCATATCCATTTTCTTCCAAAAGCTGTTGCATCGCTTCCGTCTCATATGCATTTACTTTACATCCCAAATTGTGCAGTGCTGCTTTCTTCATTTATTTCTACCTCTTTTTTCCTTTTATCTCGTTAATTTCTTGACTTTTGAACCTGCATCCCGTAGAATATACCTAGGCTTAGAAGCCAACTTTATTGTATAATTCAAGGAGGGATTTCAAATGAAAACAGTACAGATTTCATTAAACTCAATCGACAAAGTCAAATCATTCGTTAACACTATCACAAAATATGATAATGATTTCGATTTAGTATCCGGAAGATATGTTATAGATGCCAAATCAATCATGGGTATTTTCAGCCTTGATCTTTCCAAACCGATCGACCTGAACATCCACGCTGACAGCAATGTTGATGATATTCTTGCTGCACTTGATGCTTACATCATCAAATAATTCTATCTGAATACGATTCATGCGGACTTTGTTTTTGTAGCTTGTCCGCATATTTTTTAGAGTAAAGAAAAGCTGTTCCATTGGAGCAGCTTTTCTTTTTCCTATTATTCTCCCTGCTTCACTTCAATGATCTCAACAGTATCAATTGCTGTCTGCATCAGTTCGTCAATCTTTTCTGCAAGGTTCAACTCAGACTTCTCAATTCGTTCAATATTCGGCTTTGTCACCGGATGTTTTGCAACGAAAATTGTACAACAATCCTCAAATGGCTGGATTGAAGTTTCATAGGTATTGATCTTCTCAGAAATTTCTACAATATCCTTCTTATCAAATCCGATCAGCGGACGATAAACCGGAAGTGTACATACTGCATTCGTCGCTGCAAGACTCTGCATTGTCTGGCTTGCTACCTGACCGATACTCTCTCCTGTGATCAGACCAAGACATCCGTCTTTCTTTGCAAAATGTTCTGCGATCTTCATCATGTAGCGACGCATAATGATCGTCAGTTCATCATGTGGACACT
>OGUJ01000961.1_pt1 | contig 19176 bp, 19 predicted proteins | sample 1573661 | NCBI WGS metagenome assembly OGUJ01 (sample SAMEA2581933, study PRJEB24529) | metagenome | biome: Human gut stool | place: China | collected 2011
TCCGGCTGAAGTCTTTTATTCAGTAACTTTGCACTTGATTTGATAATTCACCTTCATAATATTCAAATAACTAATATTAGTAATATATTATTTTAATTTCTGGCACAAAAGTTCCTCAAAGTCAGTCGGGTTAGCTTGAAAATTTTGCCACGCCCCCTTTTCATGTAAGGATCCCATGAGCAGGTCACCCTGTCCGAAAAACTTAGGATAGACTAAAGCTATGAGACCTCTGTTTCTTTTGTTTTGGCAATCGAGCTCGAGCAGATCGACCCTTGAAAATACTTTTTGTTTATCCCGTACATTTGAGAGTTCCCATAGTCTGTATGTCTGACTCTGAGGACTGAATCTCAGATTTTCGAGATTGACATAAAGACCTTCATTTCCCTTGCCGGCAATTTTTTCCCAGGCACAATAGGCGTTACTGGAAACAATTCCTAATAGCGTCACCAGAATAATATTTCTTATCGGATGCATACTAATACTCAAATATAAAATGTCTTAAATTTTGGGGACTGCAAGAGTCTGTATTACCAGCCATGATCTGACTCCCAATGCCGAGTCGGAGATCTGATGGCAACAGACCATGATTTGACTTTACAAATTTTATAACTTAAATCGATAACCGGAATTACTTTATTCAAAATTTACGATATAAGGCAAATAACGAAAATATACTTAAACGTTATTCGGATTTTTATCTGCGAATATTTATCAGATTCCGTTTTTTTCTTTTTATTTTCAAAGTAAATTCCGCTCGTATCGCCGTGGACTGGAGGATATAGGCCTCTGCATTCAGCGATAAAACCTTCAATACGCCGGATTTCATCATCCCAAACTTTTCTCATTCAATCAGCTCGCCGTGGTCAGAGAGGTTTTCGTCAGTCTCTTCGTACGGCGCGTCTGGGTCGGTATAGACCTGACGGCCGCAACATGCTCTTCCTTATCTACCTAACACCGGAAACCTCGCGCCCGAGCTACTTTGGTCTCATGGATCACGGCCGGGGCTGGGTGCACGCGTTCGCGGACTTCGGAACCCTTCTCTGGAATAACCGACTCGCGAAAGCGGTGCTCGAGTGGCTTCAAGAGCTGGAGCACGGTTAAGAGGCGGATTTCTCTCATCCCCATGAGTTCCTCTGCCCGGTCTGCGGCGCGAGCGGCGATCATCTTGTGCTCAGAGCTCCCGATTTCGATCATGACGGCCACCCGATCGAATGGAACACCCTGTACTGCAAGGACTACGGGAACGTCGTGAGGCGGAAGCTCACATGCCAGTGCTGTGGTCGGACCTCGCTCTTCGGGAATGCGCTGAAGTCTGACTACTACCGGCGTCGGGAGGGAAAACTCGTCTGTCCTGAGTGCGGCGAAACCGTGGAATAACGGCGTAAACCGATTAATAGTTTCTGATAGATCCTGATAGTTACTATCAGGATATATTCGTATCTATCAGATCTTCACAGAGGAGGCGCCTTGCTGCTAAGAGCGGACAGCGGCTCTGCTCTCTATACACATAAAAAAACCTGAGCTCGAAGCCCAGGCATGAAAGATCTCTGTTCTAGCTATACAGAGAAAAAGAAAAAGAGGGATGTCTTGGATATCGCTGCCCTGACATCCCTAAAAATTTCCCGTGCTTTGGCGGACGGGAAATCAAAGACTGCAAGTTACTTCGCAGCCCTAGGAGACGGATTCTTCTGCGGGACGCCGGAACGTACGCTCGGCGACCGAATCGATAACAACGCCACGCTGCGCGGGAAGTCCGGCGTTCGTGAGGCGCTCGGGATGCGTAAGGACCGTCGCGCGGCCCGGGCGGCAGAACGCCGCGAGCGTGAGCCCCGCCTTTTCCGCCGTTTCGACGGCAAGCCCCGTCGCGGCGGACACAGCGAGCAGCACTTCAACGCCGCAGCTCGCCGCTTTCTGAACCATTTCGTAGGAAGCGCGGGACGAGATCAGCACCACACGGCTGTTCCACTCAGGAGCCGTGGGAGCACGCATGCCGCGGGCCCCAAGGAGTTTATCGAGCGCCACGTGGCGGCCGACGTCTTCCATGCAGCCGATCGTGCCGCCATGGTCATCGAGAAGGCACGCCGCGTGCGTGCAGCCCGTAACGTCGCCCACAAGCTGGCAGGCCTTCATCGCGGCGAGCGCCCGATCGAGATGCTGGAGATCAAAGGTCGCGGTGCGGGGAAGCGGCTTCACCGGGCGGATCACGTCATTAATCTGCTCAAGACCGCAGACACCGCAGCCCGTGCGGCCGGCGAGTGACCGGCGGCGTTCCTTCAGCTTCATGAAGCTTTCGCTCGACACCTCGAGCTCCACCCGAACGCCGCGGCAGGCCGGAACCACATCCATCCCGTAGATCTCGGAGCGATTCTGGATGATGCCTTCAGAGAGTGAGAAACCGACCGCGAACTCCTCAAGGTCAGAGGGGAGCGCCATCATCACGACGTGGCTGATCCCGTTATAAACGAGCGCCACGGGAACTTCCTCAGCCACGACATCCGGCACCGCTCCGAACGTGTCGAAGCTGCGCTTATACGCGGTTACCGGTCTTGCACACTGATTGAGATCCATGGCGCTTCCTTTATAAAAACCCTGACACTCACTGCGGTCAGTCTTTCCGTTCCTTTAAGCTGCTTTGCCGCCCCTTAGTTGAGGGGCTTCTCCTGACCGGCTTCGTAAGCCATCTGGAGATCACCGAGCTTCACGAGCTCAAGCTCGTCCGGAGTCCGGTTAAATTCATCCTCGTGCTCGAACACGGTCGGGAGGATCTCACCGCAGTGGTCGCACACGTAGAGGCGGTGATCCAGGTCGTCCTTATCGTGGACATAACGGAGGTCACGCGTCGCGTTCGTTTCGCAGTACGGGCAGCCGATGCGGTTCCAGTACCAGGAAGCGCCGCAGGTGCCGCAGACGAGGCTGCGAACCGAGCCATTGAAATTCGTTTCAGAAATACGGGCCATCACAGGATCACCGCCGCAGATCGGGCAGTGAGGCTTGTAGCCGTATTTGCGGTCCTCAAGCGAATCCTGGTCAAGAGACGCGGCCTTCGATTTCGCCGCGTTCCCAATGAAGACGCGGAGAGCCCAGGAGAGAACCGGGAAGATGAAGCGCGAGAGCGTATCCGGATCCGCCCCATTCGCGTTGTCATAGATGTAATTCAGGAACTCCTGCGGACGGGTGCCGGCAAGCGTCGCCGCGTGGTCATCCACGAGCGCGTCCCAGTCAATGCCCTCAAGCATCTTGAGGACCTCGGGATCCATATCCTTGCCGACCTTTCCGAGGAGCGTGGAGAGAATCTCGCGGCACACCGCGGCGAGGCTCGCGCGGTCGATCGCGACCGGCGACTCCTGGAGCACCGTGCTTTCACCCTTCTTCACGCGTTCAACGGATTCAGGGGTGAGATCAACGATTTCGAGCGAATAGCTATCCGAGAGCTCGCGGGTCTTCTCAAGCGTCTCAGCCGTCAGCCAAAGCACGTGAACGGTCTCCGGGGCAACGCCCTTCGAAAGCTGCTCAACTGCCTGTTCAAGATTCTTATCCATGGTTTGAAACTCTTTTTAAGTTATTGGATTTGATGTTTTTAAACCGGGTACTGCTTTAGGGGTCCCTGGGAGGAGGGGCGCTCGGCCCCCCGCATCCCAGGTACTGCCGCTCTGATCAAACTAGAGCTTTACTGCATGCTGCTTCTTACTTCTTTTCGGTGGTCACGCCTTCACCGGTGCCGAGGCGGGTGTTAGCCCAGTAGCCCCAGTGGTAGGCGGCGTCAGCCTCAGAGACCTTGCCGTCACCCCACATGAGGTTGGCAGTGCCCTTGTACGGCTGGAAGATGCCGGCACCAAGGTAGATGTGGCCAAGACCGAAGACGATGATCACGAGGAACCCGATGTCGTGGATGATGTGAGCGGCCCAGATGAGGGAAGCCGACATCGCGATACCGGTGGAACCAGGGATCCAGCCAGCTTCAGCCCACATCACGAGGCCGGAGAGAGCCATCAGGATGCCCATGATCACGAGACCGCCGTCAGCCATACGCTGCGCGCCCTTCACTTCGTGCTGCGGAGGCATATGAACCTTCTGCGGGTTGAAGAGGTAAGGCACGAACTTGCGGGCGAATTCCCAGTCGTCCTTATCCCACTTGCCGAAGATGTTGTTCTTGAAGAGGTGCGCGGCACCCTTCGGAGAACGAACGAGAGCGATCAGCGGGAAGAGGATGAACGGCACCGCGGCGATACGGTGCAGCATGCGCATCCAGTAGACGAACGTTCCGCCAAGAGCCTCGGAGATCGCCGGCGTGAAAACCGCGACGCCGGTGAGAGCGAGGAAAATGCAGGACACCGCAGCGACACCGTGGGTCACACGGGCGAGACGGGAGTGGCGCTGGATATAGCGAGTCATTTATTTTTCCTCCTTTTCTTCGAGGGCAGCCTTCAGTTCAGCGTCGGCCTTGGCCTGCTGTTCCGGAGTCCAGGTCTTCTTCGCTTCGTCGATCGTCAGATCATCGCGGTGATACTTGCGAGCCGAGATCCAGGAGAGCGCGAGACCGGCAACGGTCGCGGCCGCGGCAATGCCGCCGAGCGGACGGAAGAGCTTGTGGGAGTCGTACACAGCCTTCTTCTGCGGGTTGGTCGGGAGACCATAGGCCTCGTGACCGTGCTTGCAGACGTAGATCACGTGCAGACCGCCCATTTCGGTTTCACCGTAGACCTCAGCCTTGCTGAAGCCCTTAGCCTTCAGGACTTCAACGCGGGCCTTCGCCTTCGCGATCATTTCATCGCGGTTGCCGAAGCGGAGCGCTTCAGGCTGGCAGGTCTTCACGCAGGCCGGGATACCGCCCTTCTCAAGACGGTCCATGCAGGCCGTGCACTTGTCGATCTTGTGATCGCCAGGACGGAAGCGCGGCACGTCGAACGGGCAGGCCGTACGGCAGTACTGGCAGCCGTTGCACTTCTCGGTGTCGAAGTTCACGATGCCGTTCTTGTCGTGGAACAGCGCGTGGCTCGAGCACACCTCGACGCAGGCAGCGTCCGTGCAGTGCATGCAGGAGCGGCGGCCGATAGCCCAGTTGATCGGCTGGAACTTGTTGCCGGACTCTTCCTCGTGGAAGGTCTGGATAAGACGCGTATCGCCATTCAGATCCATCGGGCTCTGGAGGGAGCCAGAGAATTCCGTGACGTTGTGACCGAGCGGAGCGGGAAGTTCGTTCCACTGCTTGCACGCCACCTGGCAGCCCTTGCAGCCAGTGCAAAGGCTCGAGTCAAAGTAGATGGCGACATCATTAGGTTTTGCCATTATTTATCTCCTAGTCTCTCTGATCAGGCCTTTTCGACGTTAACGAGGAAGCCGCGGTATTCCGGAATCTGGGAATTCGGGTCTCCGACGTTCGGCGTTAGGTCGTTCATCGTCCAGCGGTCGCTCGCGTAGCGGCCGATGAAGGAGAAGTGGTGCGGGCAGCCCAGGATGTGATGCGGCTTGCCGTCAACCATGACCGGTTTCAGACGCTTCGTCACCATGGCCTGGACGCGGACTTCGCCACGATTGTTCCAGACACGGACCAGGTCCTTGTTCTTGATGCCCTTTTCCTTCGCGAGTTCTTCAGACATCTCGACGAACGGACGCGGGCTGATTTCAACGAGCCACGGGCAGTTACGGGTCTGACCGCCAGCCTGCCAGTGTTCAACCACGGAGTAAGTCGTGGCGACGATCGGGAACTTATCCGGATCAGCGCGCTTCACGGACGGGTCGTTCGTGTAGATCGCGCACGGATTGTTCTGAGAACCGTTGATCTGGTTCTTCACCGGGGATTCCCACGGCTCATAGTGCTCGGGGAGCGGACCGTCGGCCATGCCGTGATTCGGGAAGAGACGGGAGTACTGTTCCCAGGTCATCATGAAGGCCTTGTTGTTCGGCGGAACACCCTTGCCGTCCTTGGCAGCCACGAAATCCGGCACGTCGTAGCAGACCCACTTCTGAGCCTTTTCGTCCCAGTGCAGGAGGTCACGCTTCGGGTTCCAGGGCTGGCCCTTCATGTCGGCAGCGCCGCGGTTATACAGAATGCGGCGGTTGGCCGGCCACACCCAGGCCCAGTTCGGGAACACGCCGAGACCAGAGGGATCCTCGGTACCGCGGCGGTAAACCGGCTGCTTCGTGTGATCGAGCGGAGCGTCGTCGTTATTCCAGTAACCCACATAGATCCAGCAACCGCAGGCGGAGGTGCCATCAGCCTGGAGGTCACCGTAGGTCTTCAGGAACTTGCCGGTCACGGTGTTGTAGCCATTCAGAGCGCGGGCAACGCGTTCCATGCTCCACTTGCCGTCAACCTTGTAGTCCCAGTTCACCTTCGTCACGGCCTCGGGGCACTTGCCGCCTTCCTTGCGGTAGAGGTCCTGAACGCGGGTGAAGATTTCGGACATCATCTCAAGGTCCCACTTCGCCTGGCCGAGCGGCGGCACAGCCTGTTCACGCCACTGCAGCATACGGCCGGAGTTCACGATGGAACCGGGGCGTTCGTAGATCAGGGCTGCCGGCAGACGATAGATTTCGGTCTTGCAGGACTTGACGTCGAACCCGGGTTCCTTCCAGAAGTCGGAGGTTTCCGTCGGGACGATATCGGAGACAACCATCCAGTCGAGCTTCGCGAGACCGCGGCGGGCATTCGACGCGTTCGGAGCGAAGTGAGCGGGGTTCATGCCCCAGACGAAGTAGCCCTTCACCTTGCCGTCGCGCATACGGTTCCAGGTCGGAATCATGGAGGCGTCACGGTATTCGTGCGGGAGCTTCGGCATCCAGTCATAGCCATAGTCGTTCTCGACCGTGGCGTTTTCGCCGTACCACTCTTTCAGGATGGAGACCATGAACTTCGGCTTATTCGTGTAGTAGCCGTCAGCATAGGTTTCCTTCGCGAGCCAGTCAGCGAGCTTCGCGTGCTTGTCCTGACGCGGGTAGTTGAGGTAGCCGGGGAGGCCGTCAGAGGTAGCCGCGATGTCGGTGGAACCCTGAACGTTCGGTTCGCCGCGGAGCGCGTTCACGCCGCCGCCGGGGACGCCGACGTTACCGAGGAGCAGCTGAATCACAGCCATCGAGCGGCAGTTCTGGGAACCAAAGGTGTGCTGCGTTTCGCCGAGCGCGTAGAGGATCGTGCCGACGCGTTCACGCTTGCCGGTGGACGTGTAGACCTGATAGACCTTCTCGAGGACTTCCTTATCGATACCGGTAACGGAAGAAACCTTATCGAGCGTGTAGCGGGAGTAGTGGCGCTTCATGATCTGGAACACGCAGTTCGGATCCTGCAGCGTCATGTCCTTCTTCGGCTCATGGACGGTCGGGTACTTGAACTTCGGGACACCGGGCTTCGTCACCCAGTTCATCGCGCCCTTCGTATCCCACTCGCGGTCAGAGGCGGTCTGATAGGACCAGGTCTCGTCGTCATACTTGTGGGTGTCGGGGTTGTAGCCCGTGAAGTGGCCGGATTCCGGATCAAACTTGAAGTCCGGGTTGATCAGGCACGGGGCGTTCGTGTAGTTCTTGACGTACTCATCCTGCCAGAGGTTGTTGGAGAGGATGTAGTTCATCATGCCGCCGAAGAAGGCGATGTCGGTACCCGGGCGGATGCAGGCGTAAAGGTCAGCCTGAGCGGCGGAACGGGTGTAGCGCGGGTCAACCACAATCCAGGTGCCGCCCTTACGCTGAGCGCGTTCGATGTAGCGGGAGGAAAGCGGGTGGGACTCAACGCTGTTCGAGCCGATCGACATGACGACATCGGCGTTTTCGATGTCGCACCAGTGGGAGGTCATGGAGCCGCGGCCAAAGGTCGGGGCAAAACCGGCCGGCGTGGAGGAGTGGCAGGGGCGGGTCTGGTTATCGATCTGCACGGAGCCAAGCGAGCGGCAGAACTTCTGCACGAGCCAAGCTTCTTCCGTCTGCAGCTGGGCAGCGCCGATGGAGGCCATGCCGTCGTTGCGGTTCACGAGGACGCCGTCTTCGTACTCAACGAAGTTTTCGTCACGGGTCTTCTTCACGTGACAGGCGATTTCGTTAAAGGCGTCTTCCCAGGAGATGTCTTCCCACTTGTCGGAGCCGGGGCGGCGAACCTGCGGCTTCAGGAGGCGGGACTCGTTATGCTTCACCTTGCGGTCCGGCGTAACGACGTTGCGGAGGTTGAACATGGTCGCGCCCTTCGGGCAGAGACCGCCTTTGTTCACCGGATGATCCGGATCGCCTTCGAGGTTCACGAGTTCGCCGTTGCGAACGGAGCAGATCACACCGCAGCCGCCAGCGCAGTAGCAGCAGATGTTCGTGAATTCCTGGGTTGAAACGAGCTTGTATGGCTTCTTAGCCGTGTCGGCGGCAGCGTGCGCGAGGGACGGGGCAGCAGCGACAAAGCCGCTGGTGCCAAGAGCCATGCTGCGTTTGAAAAAACTTCTACGGGAGATCCCCATAAAAAGCCTCCTATTTGCTTTGTTTTTGTAAATCCCGTTCGGGCCGGGCATGTCACGCATTCTAGGGATCAGTTTTTTCAGATCCAATAGGGAGGCCGGACTAAGCGAAGGAGGATTTAGCACTACATACCGTGCATGAGGGATACAAGAAAACGCTATGAGATCAATGCGGTATTCATTTTAGGAATAACGGTAAGGCCCCACAGTGCACACATAAAATCTTTAATGTTTTCGGGGAATTCTTTCAGTTTCGCTTCAGTTTCGTAACACGCCATATATTGGGGATGCGTGTTTTGGCTACGTCAGAAGGCCTAGTTCCTTGGCCGGTACCGGCGTAGATACCGGTATACCGTTAGATGAAAATGATTCTCGTTACAGAAATTAGTTTAGCATAAAACTTTTTGAAAAGGGTACTTTTCGCGCCTGAAATGGACCTTAAGAAAGGAAAAAATGGGGCGTGAAAATTAAGAATCCCTGAAACACCGCGTTCATCTCCAGGAAAAGCCCGTTTTCCCCACCATCTTCCGACCCGAAACGCGTTAAAGTGCGGGATAGATAACCTATTCACTGAATTTCGGATTTTCCCATGCACCAGCTTCAGTTTTTCAGAGCCTCAGGGCGGCTCCCGCGGCGGTTCTTCTGGATCGGCGTCCTGCTTCTCCTGATCCTCCTCTCCTGCGCGGTCTTTGTTTCCGTGCTTCTCGCGGGGGTAGCGCGGAGCGCGACAGGCTCGGAAACCGTGAGTTTCGCGGTGTTCGCGGTGCTCGGCGGGCTCTCTATTCTCGCTGGTCTTTATTCGCTTACCTGCCTCATGAGTCAGAGGCTGCATGATTTTGGAAGGCCCGGTATTTGGGCGCTCGGGTTCTACGCGCTCCTCGCGGTCGGTATCGCTGGGATCCGGATTGGAGGAATCGCAGGGGCATTGATGATCCTCCCCTTCGCGGGCCTCGTCTTCTTCGGCACCCGGCCAAGCGACCCGGCACACAATATCTATGGTGATCCGATATCAGCACCGCTTCCGACTGACCCGCAGCTCTGACCCTTTAGCCCCCAGGCACACGGAAATCGAAATCATAAAAAACCTCTATATATATAGAGGAGAATATTCAGTAGACGAAAATCACTTGAAGGACGACGCAAAATGACAACTCAGGCTCCTGATCTGAATAGTCCCGCAGCTGCCCGCGCCGGCATCGCGGCCGGTGTCCTCGCCTATATCATCTGGGGCCTGATGCCGATCTACTGGCGGCTCCTCGGGGAAGCGTCGTCGCTTGAGATTCTCTGCCTCCGAATTATCGGGAGTCTCGTCTTTATCTTCGGGTACCTTGCGGCAAAAGGCCGGCTCGGTGAGCTTTCCGGTGTGGTCCGGGGACTTCGCTCGGATAGGCCGCTCGCCCTCCTTCTCGTCGGGGCCGCGTTTTTCTCAAGCGCGAACTGGCTCGTGAATATCGTGGGAGTGAACACCGGGCACGTGGTGGAGCTTGGGATCGGGATGTTCCTCACGCCTCTTATGTCGGTCGCTCTCGGCGTCGTGTTTTTCCGCGAGAAACTGACACCCATTCAATGGATTTCCGTGCTCCTCCCGCTCGTTGGGGTTCTCATCATGATCTGGGGCCTCGGCAGAATTCCGTGGATCGCGATTCTGGTTTCGAGCACCTGGGCTGTCTACTCCGCGATCAAGAAGAAAGTGCCGCTTTCCGCCTGGATCAGCCTCGCGGTCGAGCACGATCTGATGCTTATTCCCGCCGCGCTTTACCTCATGTATCTCGAGCGCGCCGGCGGGATGTACTTCCTTCATGGGCACGGTGTGGAGCTCGATCTCGCGCTTCTCTTTGTCGGCTTTGTGACCGCAATCCCGATGATCGCCTTCTCCTACGCCGCTCCGCGCCTCCCGATGCTGATTCTCGGGTTCATTCAGTACCTGAACCCGATTCTTGTCACGTCGCTCGGGGTCCTCTTCTTCGGTGAGTCGCTCACACGGACTGAACTCATTCCGCTCCTCTTTATCTGGTCCGGGATCGCGATTTATCTCGCCTCTTCCATTGTCCGGAACCGCAGGGCACTCCGTCTGAGGCCCCCAAAACTCGGGTAAAACCCCCAGAGACACAAAAATTCCTGCCTCACCCGGATACAAATGGAAACGTATCATCTAGACTGTAAGGCTCAAAGGAATTGAAGCGGCGGAACGTCACTTTTCCGCCGCTTTTTAAAGCAATTTTTTCTGGTCTCACCCCCGCGAGCGCCAGAAATTCATAAAAGAAAAAGCATCATGTCTATCCGTTGCTTACACCCCTCAGGCCGCGTCCGCCGGAAGCCCTTCTGGCTCTGGGTTATTACCTTCTGGGTACTTGGCGGCATCGTCACCGCGGTGTTTTCTGACACCATCACGGAGATTTCGTCCGGTCTCGCGTATTCTCAGGTAAATGGCGGCTTCAGTTTCCTCATCTGCTACGCGCTGCTCTATATCGCGAATTTCTTCATTCATATCCAGCGCCTGCATGACGCGGGACACTCGGGCTGGTGGATGCTTTTCTTCTTCCTTTTCATGATGCTTTTCACGGTCATCATCGGGCTCCTTCCCTCCGAGCATCAGGATAACCACTACGGTCCTGACACCGACGCGAACGGCCGGTATCTCGGCTGATCGCGGATCTGGATCCCAGGCGAAGCGCCTTCTCTCCTGAAGGCGCTTTTTTGTTGCCGGTCATCCGCCTTCCCTTCCGCCCTTCCCTATCCAGCCAAAGCGATTATTTTTGTAAAACTCATTATCTGGATGCTATATACCCGGCTTCTCGCGTTATCATTCTTTATGTAATGGAGATAAGAACTTAAACGGGAATTCAGTATCCGGATTGCCGCCCTGGTTCTGCGAATCACGCTTTTTTAAGGAAACGCGCCATGGCTAAAACAAGCATCACTCAGAAAATCCGCTGCTTCACGCCTCGGGGCCGCATGAGACGGGCCCCCTACTGGCTCTGGAACATCTGCGTCGGCGCGTACTACGGTCTCATGACCTTTATCTGGCTCGCGTATCTCTATTGGCTGAATAACGGCGTGCCGGCGGGGTCTGAGAATATGGACGCGGGGCTCGTCTGGTGGCTTCTCGTTCTGATCCCAGGCGTCGTCTGCTCGGTCTTCCTTCTGATCCAGCGCGTGCACGATATCGGGATTTCCGGCTGGTGGCTCCTTCCGATCTGGATCGCGGTCGCGGTGATCGGCTGCGTCATTCCGCTCTGGATTCCGAGCACCATCGGAACGCTCGCGATCGGCTTCTGGCCGCCGCAGGCCAAAGATAACAAGTTCGGACCGAATTCGAACGCGAATGGAGCGTTTATCTACCGGCTGCCGGACGACGGGAAGCCCGACCCTTCCAAAGCCGCCGCCTGATCCGCTACACTGCCTGAGAGACCCCGTCTTTCAGGCATTTTTTCTTTTTGGCTTAAGGAGTTAACCATGGCTTCCGACCGCCGTATCAGAGATTTCCGCTGTTTCACGTTTAAGGGCCGCATGAGACGGAAGCCCTTCTGGTTCTGGCTCCTTCCGTATTTCCTTACGTGCTGCGTCCTCGGGGCGCTGCTCGCGCTGACATTCATCGCGGCGGATTCCAGCGCGGCGCTCAGCATCTTTTTACTGATCGTCTTCTTCGCGGGACTCGTCGGAACCGTAATCGCCTGCTACGCAATTTTCTTTCAGCGGCTGCATGACATTGGGCTCTCCGGCTGGTGGGCGATCGCCATGATGGTTTTCGGCGTGATCTGCGCGGTTGTGGATTCAGTCTTCGACACCGGCGTTTTCTCGGCGCTTGACTCAATCGTGAATCTGATCTTCCTCCTCGCGCTTGGAATTCTGCCTTCTCAGCCTGAAGAAAATAAATACGGGCCGAACAGCGAGGCGAACGGCGTCTTTCTCTATCAGCCAAAAGCCCCGGCACCGGCGGATGAAGTGGCGATCACTCATTAACCGGAGATCGATTTCGTCGTCATTACTATTTTTCCAAAAATCGTTCGTTACTCAAAGCGGAACGCCTTCTCGATAAAGAAGGCGTTTTTGTTTACCTATTGTTTTTATTCAGTTTCAGCGTTATCTGAAAAATTGCGTATTGATTCTCTTATAAGTTATTTATATACTTACAAAAATAACACTATAAAGTTATGCAAAAAGAATTGTTGCACCTAGTGTCTTCACATTTACTTCATAGTTCTTTAGAGAGATTAAAACCATGACTGATAAGAAAAATTTTCGCAACCTCCGTTGCTTCACCTGGCGAGGACGGATGAGACGTCTCCCTTATTTTATATGGGGGATCTGCCTCACCGCTCTGATGTTCGCCATTGGTTATATCCTTCCTCTCGCTATCATTGTTGGCTTAAATCTTGATGCTGGTTCAGGGAGAACTGCCCAGTTAATGCTCTGCTTCAGCTTACCGGTAACCATTCTCTTTTCTATATTTACATTTTTCACTCTCATTCAAAGGCTGCACGATATTGGTATCTCTGGGTGGTGGATTTTATTAATCCTTTTTGTTTACAGCTTGATTTCCGTCGGTTTCCGGGACGTCGGCGAAATTGTGGTCGCAGTAATTGGTCTCGTGATCATGCTTTGGCCTTCTGACTCTAAGGACAACAAGTTCGGGATCAACGTTCCTGAAAACGGGGCTTTTTTCTTTAAGCCGGAACCGAAGCCCATGGGCCAGCCTTAAGGAAATCTCATTCAACCGTCGGCTGATATCCGCAATTCAAAATTCGGCATTGAAAAACAAGCTGAAAGACGCCTTTCCCGATCCAGCAAATGCGGATTCTCAGCCGACATCTCCCACGGCTCAATATCCCCCCTGATAAGCCGCGGGAGATTCACGGATCCGGTCTAAACTTCACCCTGATATGCCCCTGAAGTCAGCGGGAAGCGCTGGTAGCTTCCCAATCAAGGTTTCAGGAATACATAAACGCTTAACTCCTGGAGGAGACTCTCGAATGAAGAAGCTTGGCCTCATCGGCGGCGTCGGACCGGAATCCACCGTTCCTTATTACAAAGGCATTGTTTTCGGCGTGAAGGACCGCGTCGGACACGACTTTTTCCCGCGGATCACGATTGAAAGCATGAGCTGCTTTGATGTCGTGCCGATGAGTGTCGCGGGGAAGAAGCAGGAACTCGTGGACTATTTCCTTGACGGGATCAAATCGCTTGCCGCCGCGGGATGCGACTTCGCGGCGCTCTCCTGCTACACCGGGCACATGGTGTTTGAGGAACTTGAGAAAGTGTCCCCGATTCCGCTTGTCAGCATCGTCGAAGCGACGCTCGATGAAGCGAAGAAGCGCGGCTACAAGCGGGTTCTGCTCCTCGGCACCAAGGCGACGATGGAGGATGGGTTCTTCCAGAAACCGTTCCTTCGGGATGGGGTTGACGTGGTGACGCCGGACGCCGCGACCCGCGACTGGGTGGCGGACCACATCATGAATGAGCTCGAGCAGGGGATTGTGAAGGACGACACCGCGGCCGCGTTCCGTGAGATTGCCCTCTCTCTTATGCGTCAGCATGACGCGGACGCTCTGGTTCTCGGTTGCACGGAACTCCCGATGGTGTTCTCAAAGTACCCCGACATTCCGCAGCTCGACGGGGTCCAGATCCACGTGAACGCCCTTGTTGACCGGATCCTTTCTGACTAAGAGTTATCTCTCTTTTAACACGCTTTTCAGCAGGTTACCGAGGCCTGAAGAACCCGTTTCTTCAGGCCTTTTCTTCGACTGTTTACCGTAACAGACATAAAGCGCTGCCCCCGGTAATTGCACAGAATCCGGTTTTCCTTATATTTTTCAGGGTACTTGCGCACTAACTAACTGTTCAATAGAATAATTACCGGACTTTCGGGCGGTTTTCCGTTCTCCGCCACTCTCCCTCATCCGAATGGGGGAAATATCCACATTTCCTGTGAAGAAGTGTAATTTTTATTTTTCCAAACCATTGGAAACATTGAACTTTTGCACAGTGCCTAATTTTTAGGCAGAACCCCTATGGCATTTTTCGCAATTCGGGTTATGCTGTTCAAAGACTTGGGTATTTCATAACAGACATATACCCGGCGCTGGAAGCCCTAAAGACAGATTCGCGCTTATACACCAAAACGGCATTCATTGACGAGCATAAAAAAGGGGATTTATCCCTATTTTCCGCTGCCATTTTCCGCTTCCCCGCTTTTTAAGATACTCAGGTATCTGCTTCTCTTGCATTTATAGAAACTTCACGGAAAACATGAAACTCGAAGACTTCTCCTTTCGCCTTGGCAATAAGGAACTTAAGCCGCTCATCATCGGCGGCATGGGCGTGAACATTTCGACCCGCGAAATGGCCCTTGAAGCGGCGAGACTCGGCGGCATCGGACACATCTCCGACGCTATGCTCCCCTCTGTCTGCGACAAGATCCTCGGGACGAACTTCACCTCGAAGAAGGCGAAGGCTCAGCGGATCTATATGAATTCGATCGATAAGAGCCAGGACGTCATTTCAAGCGAGATGCTGCGCGAAGCGGCTCTCCTCTACACGCGTCCGATCATGGAACAGAAGAAGGGTGACGGCCTCGTCTTTGTGAACTGCATGGAGAAGCTCACGATGAACGATCCCCTCCGCACCCTGAAGGCTCGTCTGAACGCCCTGATGGATGCCGGTATCGACGGCATTACGCTCGGTGCGGGGCTTCATATGGCGTCCCTCTCCCTCATGGAAGATAACCCCCGCTTCCGCGACGTGAAGATCGGTATCATGGTGTCTTCGGTCCGCGCTCTGAAGCTCTTCCTTCGCCGCGCGACGAAGCATAACCGCATGCCGGATTATGTGATCGTGGAAGGTCCGCTCGCGGGCGGCCACCTGGGCTTTGGCATGGACTGGGCGAACTATTCCCTCATGCCGATCTTCAAGGAAGTGAAGGAATTCCTCGCGAACGAAGGTCACCCGGATATCCCCGTGATCGCGGCGGGCGGCATCTTCACAGGAAGCGACGCCGTTGAATTCATGAAGGCCGGCGCTGCCGCCGTTCAGGTGGCGACCCGCTTCACCGTGGCTCAGGAATCCGGTCTCCCGCATGACGTGAAGCAGGCTTACTTCAACGCGAAGCCTGAGGATATCGAAGTGAACACCATTTCGACCACCGGCTACCCGATGCGCATGCTGAAGTACTCGCCCGCGATCGGCTCCGCCGTCCGTCCGAACTGCGAAACCTACGGCTACCTTCTTGAAGAAGGCAAGTGCTCTTACCTCACCGCGTGGCTCGACGCCGCGGGCGGCACCTTTGACGGTCCCACCCCGAAGTGCGTTCAGAGCAAGACCTGCCTCTGCACCCAGATGCGTAACTTCAAGGTCTGGACCTGCGGCGCGAAGGCGAGCCGGCTGCACGAGACGTCGGTCCGCGGTTCTGATGGTCTCTGGGTCGAACCCTCCACCGAACACATCTTCAATGACTATATGAAGAGCGAGAACGGTGAGATCGCGGTCCCGTCCCTGAAGGACCAAGCGGTTCCCGCCTAATCGACTGAAACCCCGGGCAGCGTCACCGCGGCCCGGCGTATTTCCAGAATCCAAAAAGCATCGCCAGAAGGAAAAACCTTCTGGCGACTTTTTTATGTGTGTTCCGAAAGATCCCCGGAAGGAGATCTTTACCCCCTCTCAGGCGCGTTCCGGCTCATCGAGAATCCACCGGCCGTACTTCCCGCCCACCTTCCGGATCCAGTGCGTCACGCCGAGATAGAGGCAGAAAGACGCGAAAATCGCGAGCGCGCAGACGAGGAACGCGAGCACCACGCCCTGAGTCCCCGCGACCCAGTCCTTCGGCACATACTGAAGCGGACCATCCGGCGCGAAGAGGTAGTGAAGGACAAAGCGCCACACGGCGACAATAATGAGAACCGCGACGATCGATGCCCCGTAATCCAGAAATTTCTTCATAGGAATCACTCCTATATCAACCTGCTGTTATCTCAATGGTAGTTCCGGAAGAGAGAACACGGGAGACTGAAGAGAGGATCGGACCTCAGTGCTTCTTATCGTCCTTTTTGCCGTCCTTATCCTTTTTGTCACCCTTTTTGCTGTCGTCCTTCTTTTCTTCTTTCTCGACTTCCTCGATCTCCTTCACCGCCTCCACGAGGGCGTGCGCCTCAGCCGGCGCGGCATCCTTCGCGATCACCTGCGAGATCACTTTCTTTTCGACCGTCTTGCTGTCGAGATTCAGGTCTTTCGCGAGCGTGAGAAGGTTGCGGAGTTCGCCAAGCTTCGCCTTCGTTTCGTCTGACAGCGGCGGGAACTTCGGGTTCATCGCTTCAAGCGTCTGCTCGACGATCGTCCCGACCACGTAGCGGAGATACCACTTGTTATCCGCCGGCACGATGTACCAGGGGGAATGTTCCGTCGTGGTTTCCTCGATCGTTTCCGCGTAGAGCTTCTGATACTCAGGCCAGTAGCGGCGTTCCTCGAGGTCCGAGAGTGAGAACTTGTAGTGCTTCTCTTCGTTAAAGAGCCGGTCCGTGAGCCGCTTCTGCTGCTCATCCTTCGACACGTGAAGGAAGATCTTCACCATGCGGAAGGCGTTCTGCCGGAGATACTTTTCCCAGTTACGGATCTGATCGAAGCGTTCGTCCCAGAGGTGCTCGTCGTTTTTGATCTCGTCAGGCAGCTGGCGGTCTTTGATGTAGTCATGGAGACGCACGGTGACCACATCCTCGTAATGCGACCGGTTAAAGACCCCGATCATGCCGCGGGGCGGGAGCGCGCGGTTCACACGCCAGAGGTAGTCGTGATCCTTCTCGATCACGGTCGGAGCCTTGAAGGACGCGATCCACATGCCGGCGGGGTCAACTTCCGTAAAGACGTGGCGCACAGTGCTGTCCTTCCCCGCCGCGTCCATCCCCTGGAGCACGAGGATGATGGACTGCTTATTCTCGGCCCAGAGCTTTTCCTGGAGCGACTCCAGGTGATTCTTCAGAGCGGGGAAAAGCGTGTTTTCCACTTCGTTCTTATCCGCCTTCGGATCCGCCTTGGTGCTGATCTCGGCGAGATTCACTTTGTCGCCAGGCTTCACCCGGAATTTTTCGATATCTAGCTTCATGCTTTTACTCCAATAGCGGTGCGGAAAAAAATATCCTGATTCCTATAGGTTACCGCCGCCCGAGATGCGCTGCGTACCTTTCCGCCATACGTTCACAAAAATTTTCCTTTTCTTTTGAAGCGGATTTCCTGTCGGACGGAAAATCTTTCCCGGGCATCCCCAAAAAATAGGACCAAAGTCCTTCCAGCCTCGCTAAATCTTTCTATACTGCAAGCCCACTCAATGATTTCTACAAAGCACAACGGCCGTGAGTTTCATCCGGCCTCAGATAATGGATACAGAAAATAAAAATTCCGGCGGCATCCGTCCCTGGCTGCCGCTTCTATCGCTTGCGTGCGCGGTATTCGCTTTTAATTCCTCTGAACTGATGCCGATCGGTCTTCTGATCGACATCGCGAAGGACTTTGAGATCCCGGTCGCGAAGGCGGGGCTTCTCATCACGTTCTATGCCTGGGTGGTGGCGCTGATGTCGCTGCCTCTCATGGTGCTCTGCTCCCGGATGGCTTATCGGAAACTGCTTCTAGGCGTACTGCTCCTCTTCGCGGTGAGCCACGTGGGAAGCGCGCTTTCGACCCAATACTGGATGCTGATGGCAAGCCGAATCGGTGTTGCCTGCGCGCATTCGGTCTTCTGGGCGATCGCGCCTCCGATGGCGGTGAAGATTGTGCCGGAAGGAAAGCGCGCTCTCGCGCTCTCTGTCGTCGCCGCGAGCACCTCAACCGCCCTCATCTGCGGCCTGCCGCTAGGCCGCGCGGTGGGACTCCTGCTTGGCTGGCGGTGGACCTTCGGGATCGTCGCGGTTCTCGCTTTCCTCATTTTCGCGTTCCAGCTGAGAGTCATGCCGAACGTCCCGAACACGAGCTACATCGCGCCGCAGAAGATTCCGGGCGTCCTGAAGCAGCCCGTGCTGATCGCGACTTTCGCGGTCACCGCGCTCACCGTCACGGCGCAGTTCTGCGGCTACAGCTACGTGGAGCCGTTCCTCAAGATCAAGGCCGGGATGCCGGACTCGATGGTGACCTGGGTGCTCGTGCTTTATGGCGTCGCCGGCATTCTCTCGAGCATCCTTTATACGAAGCTCTACGATAAGCACCATAAGCCGTTCCTCTACTTCGCGGTCTGCGGCATCGGCGCGGCGCTCTTTATGCTTTACCCCGCCTCCTGGTTCATTCCGGCGACGATCGCGGTCTGCGCTTTCTGGGGTATCGCGATTATGACCTTCAACCTCGTGCTGCAGTCGCTCGTGATTGAAGTGGCGCCGCCCGCGGCGGTCACGATCGCTATGGCGACCTATTCCGGGATCTATAACCTCGGGATTGGGTCGGGAGCCTTTATCGGCGGCCTTGTGGAGCGCTCAATCGGCGTGCAGTTCACGACGCTCGCCGGGTTCCTCGTGTCGCTTGTCGCGGCAGCGGTGTTCTTTAAGAAGCTCCTTCCGAATGTCATGGGGCTGCTGAAGAAAGAAGCCTGATCGGAATCCCCGGATTCCCCAAAACAAACGCCTGAGGTCTCCAAAGATCTCAGGCGTTTTCGTTTGGATGGATGGAGGAACAGCGTCCTCCAGATCCAGATCTTTTTAGGCGAGGCTCTCCAGCATCGAGGCGGCGTCATCAGACCCCAGGTCCGCGGCCTTCTTCACGAGCGCCTTCCCCTTCT